>JGI24709J26583_10000533_pt1 | contig 32543 bp, 26 predicted proteins | sample BioPla2DNA1_FD_26583 | JGI IMG/M metagenome (IMG submission 26583) | reverse complement strand
AATGCCTGAGGAAACAGTGTTAGTATCAGGCTTATTTGAAAGAATTGGAATTGATGGAAGTTGTTACACAATCAAATTAAATGGTAATAAAATAAAAAAAGTCATTGATTTACAACAACTTCATTTATAATAGTTAAAAACTTTTCAGAATCAGCAGCAGCTCCTCCTACTAAGAAACCTGATATATTTTTAATTTTGTTTAATTCTTTTATATTTTTATCATTTACACTGCCACCGTAAATAACTCTCATATTTTTATAACCTCGGTTTTGATGAACAATCATTTTAATATAATTTGTCGTTCTTTCAATTTCTTTGTTACTAGCTACATTATNAGTTCCTATCGCCCAAACTGGTTCGTAAGCAATAGTGACATTATGAAGCATCTCAATGTTAAGTCCATTTAAAGCATTAACTAGTTGCCTTCGCAAAACCACATCTGTTTTTAACATTTGTTTTTCTTCTAAAGTTTCACCAACACACAAAATAACTTGCATATTACTTTGTACGGCTGAAATAACTTTTTTATTAATTATTTCATCAGNTTCATTTAAATGAGTTCTTCTTTCACTATGTCCAATTATTGCATATTTTATTCCCATACTTATAGCTTGATTGGGTGTAACTTCTCCCGTATAGGGACCATCTTCATTAATAAAAATATCTTGAAGACCAACACTATAACCATTTTTTAAAAAATATGGAATGTAAATATTTGTTGGACAAATTACAACTNGCTTGTTAACTATTTCNTTATTAATAGTTTTTAAGTAACTACTTACATCGTTAATATTCATTACTGTTTTTAAATTTCCAATAACTATTTTTTNATTTTCCAACTATCTTTCACCACCTTTATCAAACGACTAAAAAATGTTTTTCTCTTTTCTAACTGTTTATCACCAATTGCGATTTTATAAACATTTAAAACCTGATTTGCAAAATTATCTGCCGAATGTTTTAAAGAACTATTTCTGGCAGTTACTTTCATTTTTTTCAAAACTTCAGGATTATTTATTAAGTAATTAATATGTTTTCGATATTCCCGTTTATTTTTAAATTTAAAACCATTTTTACCATTATCAATAGCTACATCGTAACTTTCATCATTAATTACTAAAATAGGAACGGAGGCTGCTAAAGCTTCTATAACCGTTAAACCTTGTGTTTCCGCTAATGATGCCGTTGCAAAGACTGACGCTAATTGATAATACTTTCCAACTTCCAAAAAGGGCACTTTTCCAGCTAAGATAACAGAATTAATAAGGCGCAAGCGCTTGATTCTTTTCTTATATTTACTCATAAGTGGTCCGTCACCAACAATTAGTAATTTGCACTTATCATTCCTTTTGGCCAAAAGTGTATGAGCCTCAATTAAAAAATCAACATTTTTTTCCTGTCCTAAACGCCCAACAAATAAAATAACAAAATCATCTTTTTTTAATCCTAGTTCTTTTTTTAATTTAATTATATCTTCAATTTTATAATTTTCATGAAAGTATTTCTCGATTTCAATTCCACTAGGAACAATATGAACCTTACGGTCAACTTTATATTTTTCTTTAAATAAATCATAAGTTTTTTTAGTTGGAACAATAAGTTCGGAAGCTGTTTTATCACAATAAAATTTTGTTAACTCCTCAATTATCTTTTTGCTCGGCCATTTAAAACGCCCCTTAGTTATCGACGATACATAATCCTCATACATTGTATGATAGGTATGCACTAAAGGTATATCAAATTGTTTAGCTAAAATTCTTGCAAAGGTTCCTACTCCAAACTCTGTTTGCGAATGAATTACATCTAAATTAAGGTTTTTAATTTTTTTAATCACTCTAATGGGATAAATACCAGTTAAACGATAATCATAAATTCCAACTGGAATTCCTGGAATTCTAATTATTTTGTTGTCAGAAAAATTGTAACCCACTTTTTCATTATTTACTGTTATTATAAAAACTTCATGACCTTTTTTTTCTAAAGCCTTTTGGAGAACTAAAATGCTAGTTGAAACCCCGTTAATAAATGGGGGATAAGTATCTGTAAATATTCCTATTCGCATAAAACACCCCTTACCTATTAGTGATAGCTTCGATGCCTGGCAATGTAACTCCCTCAAGCATTTCTAAAGAGGCTCCCCCTCCAGTTGAAATATGGGTAAATGCTTCTTTGTACCCCATGTTAATAACTGCTGCTGCAGTATCTCCACCACCAATAATTGTTGTAATATCAAGGTTAGCTAGAATATTTGCTAAGGCTTTGGTTCCTGAAGAAAATTGGTTAATTTCAAAAACTCCTACGGGACCATTCCAAATAACAGTATTACTTTTATTTAAATATTGCAAAAAGTGCAAAACAGTTTTAGGTCCAATATCTAAACCGATATCAGCAGTTCCCATATCATTAATTAATTTAGTTGTGGCTTTAGCCATTTCATTAACCTCTTTCCCGCAAACAACATCAACCGGTAAAATAACTTTGTTAGGATAATTAGTTAAAATTTCTTTACAAAATTCTAAACTCGCTTCATCAACGATTGATTTTCCAACTTCTAAACCTCTAGCATTTAAAAAACTAAACGCCATTCCACCACCAATTAAAATATAATCAGCAACATTAACTAAATTTTTAATAACGCCAATTTTATCACTAACTTTCGCACCACCTAATATAACTGTAAGAGGACGGTCAGGGTTGGCAATAACATCTCCAATCATTTGAATTTCCTTTTCTACTAAAAAACCAATTCCGCTAGGAATAAGACTTGCTATTCCAACGTTAGAAGCATGAGCACGGTGACAAGTTCCAAAAGCATCATTTATATATATATCACCCAATTTCGCCCAATAAGTTGCTAGCCCTAAGTCATTGCCACTTTCTAACTTATTAGGCAAATCTTCAAATCTGGTATTTTCTACTAACAGTACATCACCATTATTTAACTCACTAATAGCTTCTTCTAATTTATTCCCTCTAGTTTCAGGTATAAATATAACCTCTTTATTCAATAATTCACCAAGTCTTTCAGCCACGACTTTTAATGAATTTTTTCTTTTATCTTCTACACTTTTTACTCTACCAAGATGAGACATTAAAACTACCTTTGCCCCATTTTCAAGCGCGTAATTAATTGTTTTCAAGCTTTCAACAATCCTATTATCATCAGTTATTTTTCCATCTTTTAACGGAACATTAAAATCACATCTTATAATCACTTTTTTTCCAGTTAACTCAAAGTCCCTAATTGTTTTTTTCATTTGTCCTCACCCTCCAATTATAACGGTTCATATCAATTTGATAATTTTTTTCTATTTCTTCGTTATTAAGTGCCCTATTATACAATCTAAAAGCATAAATATATGCGTGTGATTCTCCACTTATTGAGTCATTTCCAATTCTAAAATCATTATTATTAGTGTTTTTCAAACCTGTTTTACTACTAGTTAGCAAAGGTTGACCATTACCAAAATAATTAAAATCAAATAAACTACCATTTTTAGAAATTTTTAGAGTAAGTGTATGCACTTTATTAGGCGATACCATTGATGTCTTAGTAGTTTGAGGCCATAAATCAGCCGTATTAGCACTGTCTCTAACCATAGATCTTATTAATCCATTATTATAATATAAATTAAAATATGATAAACCAAGTCCGGTATTAAGCAATTGTTTATCAGTATGATCTTGCATTATTTCATAAACAATTTCAATAGTCACTTCAGAAGAGGATGAAATCACAGAAGATGAACCTAAAGCATTAATATATTTATTTCCGCCGTCTAATTTAATTCTATTATTATTCCAATCATCAATACTACTAAAATTTTTTAATTCACCATCTATATTACCAATTACATCTTTCCAAACAAACTTATCACCATCAACGATCGGTTTTTTGTAACCATCATACATAACTTTTAATTGAGAAGCAACGTAATTATTAATCGAAGCAACAGTACCTGTATATTCATAACTCTTCGTATAATCGTTTAATACTGCAACTAATACTGTTGTACGAAGATCAATGGCCTTTTCTGTTTTGGGATTAATTAGTTTTTTATTTAAATAACCAGCATCCACCATTTCACCCAACTCGATAAATTCTACATCTCCAGGTTCTTCTAAATTTAATTTATCCATATTACCTTCAACGTAACGTTCGGCAACTAATTCAACGTCCTTTAAAAACCTTTTGTACTCTTTCTCTGTAGTCTTTTGAATTGAAGTAATAATATTAGGAAAAGTCACCAAGACTATAAGCCCTAACACAACCAAAATACTTAGTAATTCAACCAAAGTAAAAGCTTTTTTATTTCTCATAAGTTCACCTATCTTCTCTATTACCATTTTATACTCTTTTAAGTTATTATTCAAGTTATAAAATAAAAAAGGCGAGAATTAACTCACCTTTACATTAGTTTAATTTTGATAAGTATTTAGCTACCCTAACCATTTGAGCACTGTAGCCCATTTCATTATCGTACCAAGCCATAATTTTGATCATTTGCTCTCCATCAACTTCTAAGATATTAGTTAGTTGTCCATCAACTAACGCTCCTAGTTCAGAACTTATAATATCACTAGATACTATTGGGTCTAAAGTAAAGCCAATTGTTTCATTTTGATTTTCCATAAACATTTTGTTTATTTCTTCAACTGTTACCTCTTTATTTAAGCGTAGCGATAAGTCTACAATTGAACCAGTCGTGGTAGGAACTCTAAGTGCCGTCCCATCTAATTTACCTTTCAAATTAGGGAGAACTAATCCTATCGCACTAGCTGCCCCAGTTGATGATGGAATGATATTCGCTGCAGCTGCTCTTCCACGTCTTGAATTAGCACCTTTTCTATGTGGAACATCTAAAACTGTTTGATCATTAGTATATGCATGAATTGTAGTCATATATCCTTTTTTAACACCAAAGTGCTTATCTAACAAGTAAACAACAGGGGCCAAACAGTTAGTAGTACAACTTGCTGCGCTAATAATTTCTTCACTACCATCTAATATATCTTCATTAACATTATAAACAATTGTTTTTAAATCACCTTTAGCCGGTGCTGAAATAACAACCTTCTTAGCACCTGCCTTAATATGCGCCATTGATTTTTCTTTACTAGTGAAAACGCCAGTACATTCAAAAACAATATCGATATCCAATTCATCCCAAGGCAAATTAGCCGGATCTTTTTCTGCAAAAATTTTAATTTTTTTATCTTTAACAATTATAAAATCATTTTCATAACTTATCTCATTTGGCATATAACTACGATGACTAGTATCATATTTTAACAAATACGCCAATTGTTCAGCATCAGTTAAATCATTAATTGCCACTACTTCAAATTCTGCATCATCTTGTAATAACCTATAAATTAATCTTCCTATTCTTCCAAATCCATTAATTGCTACTTTTTTCATATTATCCCTCTTTCTTTATTCATTGAAACAACTACCACCTATAAACTCTCTTAAAATTGAATCATTTGGCACATTATCACTTGGTACCGGTAAAAAACCTCTTAAGAAGTTAATTAACCTTAATGCTTCTGGATATACTTCATCATTTTCATCAACCGAAAACAACAATGGTTCGGCATATGTTTTCAACACNCCTAATTCATACACCAGGGCTGAATTAACAATAATATCGGCTTCATCTTGATATTGAAAGATATACTTTTCTTCACCATCACGAATACTTGGCCACATTTTTAAAGTATCAGCTGCATTATAACCTCTATATTTATTATCCCTAACAATTCTTCTCAATTTCCTTGTATCGGTTGTATGAACACGATTATGAATATCAATATTTAATTGAGTTAATGTACTGATATATATTTTATATTTATGTTTTTTCTCAATAGATTGTGTTAATTCCTCATTCAAACCATGAAGACCTTCTATAACTAAAATATCATTATCACCTAATTGCAACCATTTATTTTTATATTCACGCGCTCCATTTACAAAATTAAATTCTGGTAATAAAACACGCTCTTTATTTAACAACTTTGACAAATGCTGGTTAAAAAGTTCAATGTCTATCGCTCTAATTGATTCAAAATCATAATCACCATTTTCATCTTTTGGGGTATCGTCTCTATTATGGAAATAGTCATCTAAAGAAATTTGGTGTGTTTTTAACCCATGACTTTGTAAATAAATTTCTAGTTTTTTTGCTGATATTGTTTTACCACTTGAAGATGGACCAGCAATTAAAACAATTTTAATATCATTTTTATACTTATAAATATTGTCAGCAATTCTTGATAATTGGCTATTATAATAAGCCTCCGATAACCTAATTAGATTGTCATACTTACCAGTTGACACCAATTCATTTAAGTCTGCTGCATTATCGATTTCTAATATTCGACCCCATTTTGTATAATCTAAGAATGTATCATACATTTTTTTATGATGAACATAATCTAGGGTACATTCAGGATTATAAATGTCTGGATAACTTAAAACAAAACCATTATCCCTTATATAAGTAAGTTTAAATTCATCCAATTCTCTAGTACTATAAACCATTTCACTATATAAATAATCGTAAAGATCATCTAATCTATATAGGGTAATATAACTATTACTAATGTACTTCAATGCCTTAACTTTATCCATTCGATTAAGTTTTTTAAAGTATTTAATTGTATCATATCTAGAAACATTTACTTTAGTAAATAAATATCCTTCTTGAACAATTTGAAGCATTTGATTTTCAATTTTGGAAATTATCGGTTTATCGACATCAGCACCAATAATTTCACAATAAACACCTTTATCAATTGAATGTTCAACAATAACATCAGTATTACTCCCTAACACTCTTTTAACTGCTAAAACCAGCATAAAATATAGGCTTCTAGAATAAACACTATTACCTATACTACTACTTCTATCGTAAAAATCAACACTGCAATTGTGATTGACTTTTTTACTCAAATCAGCCATTTCATTATCAACACGTGCCACTAGAACTGGATAATTAAAATATTTTTGAAAACTTTTACTAATTTCTAGAAGTGTTGTTCCCGCCGGAAAAGATTTAGACACTCTATCTCGAAAATTTATTGTTATTGTCTTGTCCATTATTATCCCTCTATTCTATAGTAATTACATTTTATCAAATAAATGAGTTTTTGTCACATATTTTAATGAATATTTTTTTTTTTTACACTTATCATAATACTAGGAGATGATATTTTGAGTTTAATACCGACCGTAATCGAAAAAACTAATAATGGTGAACGAGCATATGACATATATTCGAGACTGTTAAAAGATCGAATTATTATTTTGTGTGGGGAAATAGATGATCTTAACTCTAACACTATTGTTGCCCAACTTTTATATTTAGATTCGATAAACAATGATGATATTAGTTTATATATCAATTCCCCTGGCGGAAGTGTTACAGGTGGTTTAGCTATTTATGATACAATGAATTTTATTAAAAGTGATGTTTCAACAATTTGTGTTGGAATGGCGGCAAGTATGGCGGCCTTACTTTTATCAAGTGGAAAAGCGGGCAAAAGATATGGTTTGCCAAATTCTGAAATTATGATCCATCAACCACTCGGAGGTGTTCAAGGTCAGGCTACAGAAATAAAAATTGCTGCTGAGAGAATACTAAAATTAAAAGATAAATTAAATGTTATGCTTGCCAAAAATACTGGACAAGAATTAAAAAAAGTAGAAATGGATACCGAGCGCGATAATTTTATGACTACTAAAGAAGCATTAGAATATGGATTAATTGATGAAATTCTTGATGAAGATTAAAAAAGATTTCTTTTTTAGAAATCTTTTTTGCATAGTTTTTTATTAAAACTTTATCAACATCATCTTTATTTAAACTTAACTCTTTTTCATATTTTCTTCCAATTCACCCACAACTTTAATGTAATTTTTGACTTCCGGAAGAACTGCTAATTCATCATACATTGCTGGTTATGCCCCAATTTCAGTATTGATCTTTTCAATTTTCATTCTTACAGCATCTAAATCTCTTTTCGTAATATCCCCACCTCTATTTTGTGGAAAAGGATATCACACTTTAATAATTTTGTAAATACATACAACTAATTATTCATGATTTAAATTTTTTATTACATTGAAAAAGAAGAAATTAATATTCTTCTTTCTTATTGTTGTTTATTTGCAATTTGTTGTTGCCCCATTTGAACCAATCTTTTAGTGATTTCTCCACCAACTGATCCATTCATTCTTGAACTTGTGTCAGGTCCTAGGGTAACACCAAATTCACGTGCGATTTCATATTTCATTTGATCAAGCGCCTGTTTAGCACCAGGTACTACTAATTTATTTGTTGAACGCGAACCTTGTGTATTTGCGTTATTCATATATCTCACCACCTTTATTAATAGGTTGTTCAAAAGAACATAAATAATGTATTTTTTTAATCGGTAAGTTTTGGGAATAAATAAAAAAAGACAGTGATTATCTGTCCATTTTATTATTTAGCTTGGAAATTAGCAGTATTACCAACACTTTGTTCACCCATTTGAACTAATCTTTTAGTAATTTCTCCACCAACTGATCCATTCATTCTTGAACTTGTATCAGGACCTAGATTAACACCAAACTCATTAGCTATTTCATATTTCATTTGGTCTAATGCTTGTTTAGCACCAGGTACTACTAACTTATTTGTTGAACGCGAACCTTGTGTATTTGCGTTATTCATATACTTCACCTCCTGTACACTATTAACTTGTGTACAGAACGTAAATTCATACATTTTTTTAAGTGGTAATTTTTGGACAATAATTATAATACATTTTCAAAATCATTATCATTTAAATCACTAATTGTTTCAATATTATTTATACATTCAGAAATTAACGATTCATAATCAAATCTTTTTTCATATTCTAAACATTTAGATAAAGTTGGATTAATAACAGGATGCTTCGGTAAAAAAATCGTACAACAATCTTCATAAGGCAAAATACTTGTTTCGTAAGTATTGATTTTTTCAGCTAACCGAATAATTTCTAGTTTATCCATACAGGCAACAGGTCGAATTACTGGTACATTTGTAACCTCATTAATGACAATCATATTATCTAATGTTTGACTTGATACTTGGCCAACACTTTCACCATTAATAATTACCTTACAATTAAGTTTTTTTAACATTCTTTCAGCCATTCGATACATCATTCTTCTCATAATTGTAATAACATAACTACCATCAACATTTTTATATATTTCTTCTTGCAGATTAGTGAAAGGTACAACATGAACTTTAATACTTCCAGAATATTCATTAATAATATTTGCCAGTTTAATAACTTTATTTTTAGCCATAATACTAGTATGAGGCGGCGATTCAAAATATAAACATTCTAAATCAATTCCTCGTTTAAGTGCCAAATAACCAGCAACCGGACTATCAATACCTCCACTTAACATTAATAATCCTTTTCCTTGAACACCTACTGGATATCCACCGTTACCTTCTATTTCATTTAAATAAATAAAAGTCCCATCACTACGTATTTCAATATTAACTTTTAAATCAGGATTATGCACATCAACTTTTAAGGAAGTGTTTCTTAAAACAAGTCCACCAATTATATTATTAAATTCCATGCTAGGAATAGGAAATTCCTTAAAAGCTCTTTTAGTTATAATTTTAAAAGTTTTAAATTGATCAATATTTTCGTTTTTTAAAATATCTAATACCTTATTTTGAATATCCTCACTATTAGTATTAACTTTATAACAAAGCACTATACTTTGAATTCCAAAAACTTTCTTTAATTTATACGCCACTTCATCAATGTATTTATTATCAATCATAATATACATTCTAACTCGATCCTTTTTTATAACAATTTCATAACCTTTTAAAATTTTTTTTACATTTCTATCTAAAAGATTAATAAATAAATTACGATTACCCTTCTTGGTTGATAATTCACCATATTTGATTAAAATTATTTTTTCCATAATTACAACTCCTTTCATATGTCTTATATTATAACATTAATTTCTTATAAAAATCCTTACATTTTGTAAGGATTTTTGTTTTAATTATATCATTAATTAACTACATTTGTAGTTATAACCCCTTTTTTAAATTTGTAATTATTAGATAGTCCACATTTGTTTTATAATCGGATAGTAAATAAAAAAAGTAATAAAATTATTACTTTTCACCATATAAATTTATCAATTTATCATAGATTCCTGGCTCAATTTTATTTAAGGCATTTATCGTTAATTCTAACGACTTATGATAATTACCTTTAAAGAATAATAATTCTGAATAGATTAAATTTTTATCTAATTCTTGCATATTACTACGATATCTATTTCCATAAACTATTGCCATTTCAGCAAACATTGCTGTTTTTAGCATTTCTTTAGTTGTACTATAAAGCTTTAAAACTAAATCACGAGCAGTATCAACTCTAGTGTTTAAAACACTAATAGTAATAGGTGTTTTTTCAAGTTCTATAACAATTTCTCGTATAGCAGCACTCGCTTCATTTAACTCAACATAATAAGATTTCGGTACAACTGGTAAATTATACTCACGAAGTTTATTTTTAGATTCTTTTAAAATTAACTTAATTTCATCTAATTGTTGACGAGCTCTTATTTCATCTTCCTTCATACTACCAATTGCATCTAATGAATTTTCTAATTGTTCTTCAATGGTAGATAATTTTAGAGTTAATACTTCAATTTCTTTTATCAATTTTGAAAATGCAAAAGTATTATTAGATGTATGAGAAATTAATAATTCATAATCCTTATTTAAGGTTTTTAATTTTTTTCTAATATCTTTTAATAATTCAATATCATCATTTGATAAATTATATTCTGTTTTAATATCATCTAATTGTATAAAAATGTCATTTACTAATTTATTAGTTTTATCTAATTTATTTTTAAATATATTCTTATTCTCTTCGTAAATACCACGATTAATTTTTTCTTTTTCAAAATCATTAAACAATGAATCGAAATATTCTAACAAAACTTTTAATTCGAAAAGACTATCTTCTAAATTTAAAACTTTTAATCGCCCGATAATATCTTCAATCTTTTTATTAGCTTCCTCGATATTATATTCAACATTTAAATAACTAAGTGGATAACCAGCAATAATCATCGAATCGTAAATATTTTGAATTTCTTTAATTTTCTTAGGAAGTATAGTTGTAGCAGTGATTACAATAGCTGGCGTTTCTTCAATAACTACTTCCATATGTTTAATCATCTCATCAATAGCTTTAATAATTTTAGTAACTTCAGTATATTCATTATTTTCCATTGCATCTTCAAACTTTTCAAAACGATGAGCGATATTTTCAAATTGCAAAGTGATAGATTTTTCTATTGCACCATATTCAACTTTAGTTTCAGTAAATGTTTGATGTAACTTTCGATATTTAGTTTTCAACGTCGTTACAATCGCGCGATTTCTTTCCTCGCTAGTAGTTATTTCTTTTATTTCATCCAACAAAATTTCAGCTGTTGTCCTAACTTTATAAATTTCCATTTCTAATTTAGCTAATTTAAAAGTTGTTCCTTTATAATCCATACGAGATAAGGAATACTCAGTTTCAATAATCATATCGGTTATTTTAGGAATATATCTATTTCTAATAACGTCTAAACGCTTTTTCCATTCATTATACATAACTTCCAATTTTTCATTTTTTAAGAAAGCTTCTATTTTAGATAACTCCGGGGTTATCGGAGCACTTTCAATGATATTTTTCTCATATTCTAATTTTTCTATTTGTTTCTTAATTTTTTTATTTTTATGATTTTGAATGACATTTAAAACCGTTACGATTAAAGCCGCCGTAATAATAAATAATGTTATAATTACTAATGTTAACTCATCCACATTAATCACCTAATCTAATTTTATCATATTTCGACTTTATTTGCACCTATAATTGTCCTATTTTATTTTATTTATATATAATTAAATTTATACATAAAACGATATTTTAGTATTGACTTACAATATAAAACATAATATAATTATAACTGCTATTGCATCTAAGCAGCGTTATTCGAAAAATGTAATGTGTTTATTACCTATGGGTTATTGTGTAACTTGGGCTGCAAAGTGAGAATATTAAAATAAACACCCTATGTTTTGGCGAATAACCTCGATGTTTAAGCAAAAAATATCGAAGGAGGAATGAAATGTCAAGATATACTGGTCCAATTTATAGAAAATCAAGAAGACTTGGTTTCTCAGTTTTAGAAACCGGAAAAGAATTAGTAAAAAAACCTTTTGCACCTGGTGATCATGGTCAAAAGCGCGGAAAAAAACTTTCTAATTATGGACAACAATTACATGAAAAACAAAAAGTTAGATTTATGTATGGACTAAACGAAAAACAATTTAAAAGGACTTTTGAAAGAGCTAAAAAATTAAAAGGAGTTCTTGGTGAAGACTTCTTAAAGTTATTAGAAAGTCGTTTAGATAACATTGTTTATCGTATTGGTTTTGCTAATACAAGAAAAGCAGCACGTCAACTTGTAAATCATGGTCATATTTTGGTAAATGGTAATAAAGTAGATATTCCATCATACCAAGTTAACCCTGGAGATGTCGTTTCTTTAAAAGAAAAATCTTTAAATCATCCAGCTATTATTGCATCATTAGAAGCTTTAAATCGTCGTGTAGAATTTATTAGTTATGATGAAAATAAAAAAGCTGGAACTTATTTAAGATATCCTGAAAGAAGCGAATTAAATCCAGAAATTGATGAAGCACTAGTTGTTGAATTCTATAACAAATAAAAAAAATTCCATTTTGGAATTTTTTTTAATATAATTTCATTACTTTATTATATTTAGGTAAGGCACCCGTCTTATCTTTTTTTAAACTCGGTTTTGTTTGGAAAACACCAGGATAACAATTACCTTCTATAATTACTGGGCCATCTTTACTTATAGCAACATCCCAACCGACATATCCTACTTCTGGCACAACCTTAGATGCATCACAAACTAATTTAACAGCTTCTTTAAACATCGGCACTTGAAAATCGATAATTTGTTGGTTAGTTACAGGGTGTATTTCAAATGTATTATCATCTTTATCAATGGCACTATAAACAACCTTTCCGTCTTCATCTAAAATGGTATACATACCACCACCCGCAAAATTATCAACAATTCCGCCATTACCTAATTTTAAAACTGCTTGCAAAAAGTGAGGTTGACCATCTTTAATAAAAGTAAACATTCTTAATGAATTAACAGAAGTACCATACAATTTATTAATCTCATCATGTTGTTCAATACATTCTTCAATCAATAATTGATTATTTTGAACCAACTGATTAAATATTTTTTTCACATCAGAATTCTTATCATAAATTATTTTTTTTATGCCCTCTCCACCTTCGCCACATATTGGTTTTGCAATAACAACAGTATGCTTCTTTAAAAATGATTCAAATTCTAAATAATTATTATCTAATGTTAAAAATTCTCTTTTAGTAAAATCTTTAAACAATTTTTGAAAATGTGACTTATCATTAAATTTATACCATTCACTCTTATCATTAAACTTTTTCACAATTTGGTTGTTAATTCCCCTAGTAATGTAAGTTGCTCTTTCTTTAGAACTTAAATTATAAAACTCAAATTCTAAATAATCATGATAACCAGCTTGGTATTTTATACCACACCAAACAACGTCAAACAATGTAAAGAGGATATTTTTATTAGCCTTAACGCTTATCAATTTAAGCATTCTAAACATTTTGGGAATATCAATATTAGCAATGCTATACAATAAATATTTTGTTTTTCCCATTTACTTTACCTACTAAAATATCCTATAAAATATTTTTTCTTTCCTCTTCTTACAACAATTAAATGATTATCGATTGCTAATTTTTCATCAATTATTAAAGCTTCGTCGTAGATTTTCTCATCATTTATAGTTATCGAACCTGCTTTAATAAATTCTCTAGCTTCACGCTTACTAGAACAAATTTCATGTTTAACTAAAAAATCAACAATATTTAAGTTATCAGTAATTTCAAAACTAGGAACACCACTTAGACCAACCTTAATATCTTTAGAACTTAACTCTTTAATATTTCCGTTAAATAATGACTCACTAATTTTTACAGCCTTTTCATATTCTTCTTCACCATGTAAAAATACAACTATTTCTTTTGCAAGCGCCTTTTGGGCTAAACGAAGATGCGGTTCTTCATTTAAATTTTTTTCTAAATTAAGTATTTCATCATATGTTAAAAATGTTAATTTTTTTAAATAATCAATTACTTTAGCATCTTCAGAATTAATTAAAAATTGATACATTTCATACGGAGTTGTTTTTTCCTTATCTAACCAAACAGAGCCACCTTCACTTTTACCAAACTTCTCACCATCAGTTTTGGTAATAAGAGGCATTGTAAAACCGTATGCTTCACCACCAACTTTTTTTCTAATTAATTCAATCCCTGCTGTAATATTACCCCATTGATCTTGCCCACCTATTTGCAAAGTACAATTTTTATTTTCATATAAATACAAGAAATCTAAAGCTTGCATAATCATATATGAAAATTCAGTATAGGTAATACCTATCTCAAGACGACTTTTAACAGTCTCTTTATTTAACATATAACTAACACTAAAAAATTTACCATAATCACGTAAATAATCAATAAAATTAACATTCTTTGACCAATCATAATTATTCACAATTTCAAAACCAAATATTTTGTCAATTTGCTCATATAACCTATCATAATTATACTCTAAAACCTCTTTTGAAATTATTGGTCTTTCCGTATTAGGTTTTGGATCACCAATCAGACCAGTCGCCCCACCTACTAAAATAATAGGGTGATGTCCACCATCTTTCAATCTTTTAGCAACCAAAAGAGAAGAAAAATGACCAATATGAAGACTATCAGCAGTAGGATCAGTTCCAATATAAAATGTTAAACCACCATTATTAATTTTTTCTTCTAAATCAGTACTTGTTATATTATCAACAAGTCCCCTCCATTTTAATTCATCAAATAACTTCATAAGAACCTCCCTAAATATATGAAAAGGAAAACTACTTTGTTTTTCCCTTAGTGTCATTTTTGTTGTTTTCATTCATTTTTTTAGCCAACATTTCCCTGAAATCTTGTTGACCTTTCTTGGAAATATCATCCCAAACTTTATTGACTGGTTGAATTGGTTGAATTTTGTAAACTCGATTCGTAAAACCAGAATAAATTTTTCATTATATCACCATTAGTTCATTGCTTGTAATATAACATATAACCATAGCATATGTCAATTACTGTGAAGGTTAAAAGAAAAATAAATAGTTATAATATTATATTAAATAATTATAAAGTGAAACAAAAAAGAAGTGTAAAGTCATATTTTTCTTTTTAATTAGACACTATCAGTGTGTAAAGCAATGTTTTTTTTGCATACCCCTTTTATTTATCAACACTTAAAACACTCTTAAAACCGACAAAAAATTATTGAAACTTATCCTTTACACCTGAAAAGGTGTAAACTTTACGTTTTAGGTTGCCTAAAAGCGTAAAAAGGATTGCTTAACTATTAAAAACATTTTATAATATAGACAAGAGGAAGGAGTTTGTATATGTTAAAGAAAGCAAAAGTTTTAACTGCACTTGTATCCTTATCAATTTGTCTATGTTTAATGAGTAGCACATACTCACGTTACGTAGCGGATACAACTGGTAATATTGAAGCCTTATTTGCTAAATGGCAAATACTTGTTAGTAACACAGATATAACTAACAATACAAGTTCTACGATAACGTTCGAACCTGTAATTGAAGAGAATGACTATATTGCCTCAAATGTAGTCGCACCAACTTCTAAGGGCTATTTTGATATTGATGTTGATCCTAGTAATGTAGATGTTTCTTTTAAATATACAATTAGCATGGAAATTGAAAATGAAAATATTCCCGACCTAATGATTACAAAATATTCAATTATTCCTGACTCTTATGTCGAAGGTGATCCACTTGAATTTATTAACTTGAATGATGAATCAATAGCTAATACATTAACTTTTGACAAAGATGTTGAACTATTTAAATTTAAACCTTTCACAATCAGAGTTTACTTTGAATGGTACGAAGGTGAAGATGAATTAATGGATAATGAGGCTGATTCGTTAATAGGCAACTTAGCTGCTACAGAAAATAGCACTTTTAAAATCAATGCAAATATCTCATTCGAGCAAATATTTGGATAAAAAAAATGGCATAAATAATTCGAATACTTTGCTATAATATAAGGAACTGTTAACTAACAGTTCCTTATTATTTTACTTATGTTTTGCAACACCTTAAATGTTTTTTAACTAATAATTAATATAATAAATCTCTAGCCTTTAAAAATTATCGTTTATTTAAATTAAAATAATGAGTCAAAATTAATCTTTGCTCATTATTTTTATTAACTTATAAATTTATTTTATCTGCTAAAATTACCGGAATAATGTTACAACTTGTATTGTTAGCTAATCCATAAACCTTAGTGTGTTCCTCATCAACTCTTTTTATAGCAAAACTACTGCTTTCATTATATTTACTATTGGTCCAATAACAAATGTTAGAAGATAAATAATTAAATGTATGGTTAATAAATGTGTAATGCCCATTATAACTAGTTGCCTTTTCTAATTCCAAATCAATTCTATCACCATATCTTAAATTACCTATAATACCATCTGAGAGGTTTTCTCTAATTAATAATGATTTCATAACATCTGATGAAATAATTCGTAATACATCTTCTACATATAATGCTCTTGTTTCAACTGTCCATTCATTTGTAATAGTTGATAATATGGAATTATAATTGTTCCAAGTCCCACTCAAATAAGTATTTTTAGGACTTGGAATAAGAGTTACTGTCGATTCTGATAATTTATTATTAACATCCGCGACAAACGTTGTTATACACGTCGGGCTGATTTCGGTACAAATTTTATTGTCAACAACATCAAATAAAACTGTATCACCTAAATTAAAACGAGTGTCACTGGCATCATCATCTTCTTCCATATACTGTTCAGCAGTAACACTTATAACCACCTGAATAGACGGCCTTATCTGATAGTTTTCGTTGGCACCTTTTCGGTTAGCCTCGCTTTGCTGAAATTTATAAGCTTCATTACCCCAAAAACTATCTAAAGCATCATGATCAGAATCTAAAGGCCAAGAAACAGATACTTCGAATTTACTTTCATCACCTTTCGCTAAAACATAATTTTTAGACAAATTGATATTAATGTGAAAAGGATAATCGTGTGACAGAAGATCTTCAACGTATTCAGAAGTAACTGAACTTTTATTTACAACATAATTATCTTTCGGGTCACCTAAAATTCTTGCTGATACTATCGAATAATTAATTTTAGCATCTGAATCCCCTAAGTTTTTAATTTTAACTACTTCATCTAAAGTTTCCATTCCTGGATATATTTCTGATAACGAAATAACAATATCATTAGAAATCTCTTCACCATTCTTTTCAAGCGTAATATACCAAGCTTTAACATCAACAACAGTCGAAACATTCGATAAACCACTATATGCAAACCAGGCAAGTGTAACTGATATAAACGAAAGGACAATAAAAAATATAGACACTAAATTTAGGCGCCAATATAATCTATGTTTTTGTTTCATTTATATCACCTCGAATTTCCTGGTAATCTATGTCAAACTCTTAAAGATTTCGTCTTCTTTTTTCCTCTCTGCTTAATAACATAGTAATTATTTCCGAACCTATAATATAAAGAAGTGGAATTATTATAAAAAAATAAAATCCTATATTAGTTCCTATAATTCTATAAATTAAAGACAGTATTAAAGATTTGTATATAACAACACCATATATCTGGTCTTCAGATATTATTGGATCTTCAATAACATTCGTTAAACCTCTGGCGTGAAAATTATATTTTCCTGTTTCTTCATCTTTTATAACCTTTGTCACTTCGTGGGTTATAACCTTGTTTTTTAAGTCCCCTACTTTTCCTTTATAACTAATTGTGTCTCCAACCTTAATCGTTGATGGTTTTACTTCTTTAGAAATTAACACATCACCAATATCATGTTTCGGTCTCATACTTCCTGATATTACTGTAAACATGCGATACTTAAATATCGATATTTTATTATCACTAAATCGTTGCAAACACACAGCTAGTATAAAGCCTACAAGAATAACAATAACTCCACCACGAATTATTGTTGATACAATTTTAAAAAGTTTATTTTCTTTTAATCTATTCACATCATCACCTACAAATAATCTTGAGTTTTTTCAAAATACTCATCCATTGCTTTCTGAAATTTCTTTTTAATATCGGCACTACTAACTACAGTTTTGCCTTTTTCACTTTTAAGTTCNGCTGATATCATACTAAGGATTTCTTCATCGGATATTTCTACTCCACTTTGTAATAACAATTCTATTGCTCGTCTCACTTGTCCAGCAATCATTAAAACTGCATATTTAGCAAGTTTTTCTTTTTGAGCCTTCTGAGTTGCTGCAATAGAATCNAGAACATAATAATTCATCAAAAAGGTATCATCTAAAATTCCTTTTATCAAATTATTACCTGTGGTTTCTAAATCTTCTTTTGTAGTTTCTTTATCTACAAAATCATATGTTTGAATATATTCCCATAACTTTGTTGCCACCTGGAAATTAGGGTTTTTCAATATTAAATTTGTTTTTTTAATTGGAGAAGAGACAAACGGAACGCGAGCTTNCTCTAAAGACGTCATAAACTCACTTCTTTTCCAATTAGTAAAATAATCTTTTATAGCTTTTAGACGGTTTTTAACGGATGCCACATCATCATCCATAACATCACTATCAGTCTCTTTGGGCAACTCATTTGTACTAATTTTTAATTCAATATTTACTCTTTCGCTACCAGTCGTAGTGGAAGCTGCATACTCTAAAGTCTTATCACTTTTTGAAGTAAAATCTTCTAATGATTTTTCCTTTTTCAATACAAATCTTATAGTATATTCAATCAANGTATATATAAATCTATTTTCATAAGTATTGTAAGTTTCCTCACGGCGCTCAATCAAAAGTTTTGACGGTTGCACATCATTAGTAACAGCATCAATTTTTTCAATATAATGGGTATTTTTGGATAAATTCTTTATACTAGCTACCGATACCTTTTTCGCCTTTTCTATTAAGACAATATCATCCTCAGTAATAAGTGCTAGTTTGGGATTTCGGATGATATTATCAATGTATATGCAAGCATCTTCAATTACATCGACCCATTCAAATGACAATGAATCCCCTGCAACATCAGATTTAAAATACATATCTGACGTTATTCTTTCAATAAAAGTATTGCTCTTTTGTCTTAAGCTGTTATCAATACTAATATTTAAAGATTTTGACATATATCATCACCACCCTATATTGATTTTTTCAATAATTCCAAATATGAAATTGATTCCTTCATCACACCTTGGCCAAATTCTTTATTTAAATAATCAATAAAAGGATCAATTTCATCACGAATAAACANGACATTTAATTGTTCGAATTTACGGAAAATTTTCTTAGCAATAAAGTAATCTATTCCTTCAANTTCCTTACCACCAGATGCAACATATACCGGAACAAAAGTTTCCAATTGTTTCATAATACGGTTCCCAAACGCAATTCTAAAATGTTTAATTACGTAATCATCCATTTCTTTAATCTTAACTAAACTTTTTTCTGACACAGGATAATCCCTTACAGCTTCTTCGAATAAACGTTCAAGATAACTCGAATTAATATTCATTGCTTCTTGTTCCCTACTCTTGAAAGGATCAATTCGATTATTAATATCTATTGGCATCGCACGGTCGTAGACCTTATCTGTAACCATAAAGGTTGAGTCGTCATTATTAATTGTTCCAATGTACCATAAATTTCCTGGTAATTTTAATTTTCCATCTACAATTCTTTCCGGATCTTCTGGCCACGGACTAGTAACTAATTCGATAATCCACTCATCTCGAGAAGGCATTTCTAAGATAGATAACATTTCAGCAAAATAATATTCAACACGAGCAATGTTCATTTCATCCAGAATAATAGTATGAACATCATCATCTAAGCCCGCAACATACAACTCCGCTAAAACATCAGTTTCGTTGAACTTTTTAGTAAACTCATTAAAATATCCTATAAACTCTGTTCTATCACGCCATGATGGTTCAACTGATGCAATACAAGAATCCTTTTTAACGAATTTTCCCCAAGCATAAGCAAGAGACGTTTTACCAGTACCGGAAATACCTTGAAGGATAATTAATTTACCAGCTGCTAAGCCACCTATAAAAGCTCTTAACAAAGAAGCGTCATAATACAAGCGCAGTTGACTAGCAGCATATGCTCTAAAGTTATCAACTAATTCTTCTAATGTAAAATTATTAGCATAGTTTCTAGCTTTGAAATTCTTATGTGTTTGATCAATACGATCAAGTTTAGGAAATCTAATATTTGAAAGATCTCTTTCTTCTGAATCCTCATCATCCCCCACTTCAGGAACATCAGGATCATCTGGTGATAAACCTAATTTAGAAACTTTCATTGCCATAATTTCATCTTTTTCTTTCATTAACTTTTTGACTTGATTGTTTAAATCAAAAATCTCATCTAATAAATCTTCTTGATTTAGTTTTGTTTTCCTAAATCTAAAAAATCTTCTTATTCCAAAAAATATTAATAAAATTACTANAGCGACAATAATAACTAAGAAAGCTATCGCCGCACCAACTAATATCCATTCTAAACCCTGAAAACTAGGTTTATAACTGTTTATTACTTTTTGATATTCACTAAATTTAACTATTTGTTTTATACCATTTATAATTCCTTTAAATGCTAAAGAAAATCCTTCAACAAAAATTGAAATAAACTCGTATAAAAATCTAAAAAAAGTATTCAAATCTATTCACCCCCAACATCGCCGACTTTTTCAACTATATTTTCAGAAATGATTTTACCAGAAAGATCTTCTGGAATAGATGAAAGTATAGTTGCCATATCAGCGTCTCTTTTATTAATAAAAATACAATTCACAATATATAAATTTGGGCGATCCTTTTTTAAAAGCTTGTCATCTTTATCAAAGACTAAACCAAACCTATATCCTTTTTTACGATATTCTTTTATAATTTGTTTGTTTTTTATTAACATTTCATATGTAACTAAAATAATAACATTGACCTTAGCATATTCATTATCAATTATTCTTAATAAGCTTGCAAATTTTCTCACTTTTGAATATAAGCTCGAAGGAATGTAGAATACATATTTCTTACCAAAATCAGCGGTTAGCATATCATTAACTAATCGAACAGATAATAACGTTAACAACACTGAAATTTTATCTTCAGCGACAATTCCCTCAGAATAAGTTTTGTCGACAATATAATCACTGTATACTTTACTAAATGAAATATTATGATCAAGTTCTAAGCCAAACATATTTTTAACGCCTGCAATTTTATTTAACTTCAAATCAAAGGTATTAGTTTCTAACTTTTTCAAGAAGAATTCTATAGTATCTGAATACCTTTTTTGAACCTTCATTATTTCTTCAATTAGATTTTCAATCCTTTGATTATCCCAATCCTTGTAATATTTTGTTAATTCTTTCTTATAAAATTCCCTTTTAGCCTTTGCATCACTAACTGAATCTCTTGCTTGTTCTAAGTTAGCTATTAAAGTAAATATTTTTACATAACTTTCAACAATATTTCCATATTTAGTATCTTTACCTTTATAATCTTTAATTAATTTTTCAGCAATAACGCTAACTATTTTTTTAACCTTTGATATTAAATTTCGACCACGACTTTCAATCTCAACAGTTCCATAATAATCGTAATATTTAGCATCAGTATAAGTTGTTGTTAGTTTATTTTTAACCATTGCACGATATACATAAGTTGAATCATCTTTAACTATAATATCAATTAGTTCGTTTATTTCTTCCTTTTTTATAATCAAAATCTTATCGATAATATTTTTACCTTTTCTACTGTTTTTACTTTTTAACAAGTCAAGATTAATTGAGGTTAAACCTTCAACTTCCTCAACTGGAATTTCTTCTGGTTCTGGCTCAGCAACCTTTTCTTGCGGAAGTTCTTTTGGTTTTGGATTTTTCATTTCATTTTCAGCAACCTCTAATAAGGTATTATCAATTTCATCAGGTGCGACTGAAATAAAACGATAATGAGAGGTCTTTTCTAAATCTTCCACAGGTTTGTTATCTACATCCTCAGTAGTTATTTCTTTCTTATTTACCTCATCAGCATCAACAGAGATAACTCTAAAAATAGAGGTTTTTCCCAATTCGTCTTCAAGTTCAGCATATTTTTCTACTTTAGGTGAAGTTTTAGTTTGATTTTGTTTTTCAACTTTTACTCCTACATCCTTGTATTTCTCACCAACATCACTAGTATCTACCGAAACAATTCGATAAAGAGAGGTTTTTCCCAACTCTTCTTCAATTTCTTCCTTAGTTTTATTCTTTGGAGTTAAAATTTTAAAATCTTCATTAACCTCTTCATTATCTACCGAAACAATTCGATAAAGTGCTGTTTTGCTCAATTCTTCTTCAAGTTTTTCATATTCTTTTGTATCATAAAAACTATTATCTTGGCCTATATTATATGATTTAGTTTCATCCCAAAAACCAGAATAATCACTAGGTATCGTTTGGCCATTTAGGCGTTCTTTTAATTTCTCTATTAAATTTTCAAGTGTTGAAAGAAAACTATTTATTAGATTATTGAAATTTATCTTATTACCATTAAAAGATATTTTATTATTTTTAAAAGCTGAGTTAAATGCAAATAATGTAATAATAAGAGTTAATAACACAGCTGGGTTAAATAAGGTTTTTCTAATAATTCCAAATCCTGACAAAACCTTAACCACCTTACCGATAATTTGACTTTGATCAACTGGAGCATCTTTAGCGTTATTAGCATCACCTTGGGTAATATAAGTACCGTTATAAACTTCAATGATTCGATGGGTGATATATTCACCATTTAATTCATAAGTAACAATATCATTTAATTCCACTTTTGGAGTTAATTTAACAACAATCCAATCTCCAGCATCAATTGAGCCTTCCATACTTCCTGTTTGAACTTCGAATAAAGAATAACCAAAAAAATTAGCATAATCATTACCGATAATCCTTGTTTGAAATCCAGTATATATTGAAACCAGTAAAAATATGCTAAATATGAAAATTAATATATTTAACAAAAAATTAATCGCCTTTTCGACAGTCTGATTATTTTTTAAAGTCATAGTTACCCTTCCTACTCTTTGATACAATCTATCCTATATAAATTTTACCATATTAGAAAATTATTTACAACAAATTAAAACTTATTTCGCTAAAAAATAAAACAAAAAAACACATTAAATTTATGTGTTTTTGTTATACATTCTTATTAATAAGTGACCATTTCCTCTTCTCCATATTTAATTTCAATGATTAATGCATACACTTGAAAAATAAATATTAAGAAACTTGGAACTAAAACCATAAATAGGAATCCCCATTTAGAAGTAATAATCGATAAATAGGTTCCTAAATCATTATATATTTTTGAAGTTTTTCCTATTACGAACTCAGTTGAATATGTTTCACCATTTTCAAAAGAAATTTCTTTTGCAGGAATATCAATCGAACCTACAACCCCTAAATCAATATTAACTGCTCCACCTGCCTTTAATTGATAAACGAATATTTCATCACCTTCAACAAATTTATCAATACTTTGACCTTCAACAACTACTAAGTCACCTTTTTGATAATTTTCAGATGTTATTTCATTCCCAATTATAACTAATGATGTGTTCTCAAATTGAGTAATCCCATATTTATTTCGGTATAACAATAATATTGTAAACGTTAGAGCGAAAGCAAAAAAAGCAATCCCTAACACAGTTGTAATAATTTTTTTTGTAATTTCCAATACCTTCATTTTCTACCACCTATTTCTATATTAACACAAAAGTATTTTCATATCAATAATTTAAGTTAGTTATTTTTTAGTATTAACTAACAATCATCTAATTCTGTTAAGGTAAATTCATTAACATTATATGTTTCATTAAAATCTTTTTTATAAAACACATAATTTTGACTTTCTTTGCCGGCAATATTAAATTTTACCCCATTTATATAATTATCACTATCAACCATATATGAATTAAATTTAGTTTCATCCGCATCAATAACCAACTTATCAGAATCCCAAGTAATTTTTACACACTTTTCACTCGAGTGAGAATTAGAAACAACCAATCTATCATAATTTGTATAATTTTTATAATTCATGGTGACTACTTCTTCTAAAACGTTTCGTTTATGTAATGTGAAATCTCCACCAATTGATTTATTATAAGGATGAGTGCTTGTTGCTGTTATATTAACCACAAAATCATTTAACTCATAATCATCATCTACTAAAATGTCAAAATACAAATCTTTAGCTGCGACTTCAGTTATCCATTCGTACCCTCCCAATTCACAATCAGTTTTACTCAAAGAACTTACATCAATTCCGTCGCCAGTATTATTAGCACATGTCTGAAAGCTAGATAAAATTCCTTCATGAGTATCAGAATCAGTACCATTTAATTTACACGAAACATGATCTGCTACTTCACCCTTGACTGTGCATGTAACTTGATATTCTATGTCATATGAAGTAACAACTTTTTCATTAAGATTGTTTTTAACATTAAAATGAACACTCCCACCATCCCATAAATTATCAATATTTTGGACAATATCTTCTCCTAAATAATCACTAGTAAAATAAAAACCTCTCGATTGTAAATAATAATCCCAAATAGAGTCAGAAATATATTTAGCAAAAGTAAAACTATAAAATAATAAAGGCAAGCCAATAACGACTAGTAAAGTTAAAAATAAATATTTTTTCTTTTTTCTCATAATCATCATCCTAACCTTCTATCTTTTGCCAACTTTTTATTTCCATACTAATAAAATCCACTAAATTAGAATAAATTTCATCATTATATTCACTTGGAAATTTTATTTTTAATTTGTAATCATCGATTTGTTCTTCGTCATATCCCATTTCTTGCGTTTGGGTATTACATATTAGGTAATTCTCTTCATTGCGAGTATAAGACTCATCGCAAGTTAAAATCAATTTTTCCTCATCTTCGTCCAACTTATACAGTTCAATATCAACTGGTAGTAGGTGATAAGTTTTAATAGTCATTGTATACTCAATAAAGACATCACTAATATTTTCTAAATCACTATTACTTACAGAAAATAAATATTCCTCAGTATCTCCTGGTTCCAAATCAGATAAGGGAAACTCTAATTCTTCTTTACTTTCAGCATTAAAAATAAATTTTGCAATACTTTGATCATTAGAATTTAATTTAGCTGTTGAATGGAAAATCGAATACGTTATCCCAGAAAGTAAGGTTAGTAATATCAATATAAATAGAACAGTTAAAATTTTACGCTTCATTTTTACACTTCTTTCTATTTAACAATAAAGTATTTATCTATTGTTCCAATCTTTTTATTGCCATCATATAAATCAAATACAAACTTATAACCAGTATTGTCAAAATTATCAGTTAATAAATTAAGTTCGAAATGATTATATAATTTTTTTTCTTCTGAATACGTAACAGGATTAGTTGTTACATAGTAAAGGTTGGTACTAAACTCATTCAAAGTATCACTTACATAATCTGCTAAATCAACAATTATATAATTTTGATCATAAGCAGTCAATAATTTCTTTTTATATAAACTAACTTTTATATTAGGATTCTTTAATGAACCAAATTGCAAAATATCAAAAGAAACTAAAATTGTTTGTTGTTTTTTATCAATAATTTGATGCGAACTTTCCATTAAAACATCAAAACCATATGGAATTTCATAATCATCTTCCGATACCTTAACAGGAATTGTTATTTCATCACTACCTAAATTATCATAATAATAACCATCTATTGAAACATAATTTGATATTTTAAAGTAATATGTTCCAGACTCTAAAGTATTATTTGTCTTCTTTGTAACAATTGTTAATTTATTATTAAAATCAGAAATACCGTTATTTAAATTAATTCTAATAATACTATCCTTATCTGGATAAAATTTATTTTCACCTATTTTAAAGAAAATGTTTTTTAAATGTTCTTTATCAATTAAATTTTCTTCACTATCTACAAATTTAATGGCCAAACCAATTTCTTTATCTTCATATGTTGTGTCAATGATTTTATAATCATTAATTTGCTTGTAATTCAGACCACTAGAAATATTAACGTTAGTAGAAGAATCACTATTATATATAATACTATCACCAACATAATTAGTTGTTAAATATAATTTGGCATTAACATCTTGATCTGAATAAACATTAAATCTTTTTATAGTGTTAGTTAAAGTTCTTCTAAGAGTATCTCCAGATTCATTGCGTAGCTCTAAATAAAGTGAAACATCGTTGTAATTACTTACTATACTAGCATTAGATAAATCTAAAATAACTGTAAAATCTTCTTCAACTAATCCTTCTAAATAATACTCATCTTCAACAAAATATTTATCAATCGCACCAACCTCTTTAAACAAGGTAAAGGGATACGATGCCACTTTAATACATTCTAAATCCTCAGGTTTACAACTATCATTATAATTATAATAATCATCCCCAGTTGGTATTTGATAATTATAAACTTTGTGTTTAACATTATCTATTAAAGTTATTTTAGTTCCGATTGGTAATAGTAAATTAGATAATAAAGTATGTCTATATTCAGTTAATTCGGTATCTAAATTGTTTGAATATGAAAAGTTCAAACTAATTGTCGACTTGTTAGTAATGTCAGGATCAAAATCTAAATAACTATTAGAATTTCTCCCAACTACTATATCATTAGTCATATAGCCATCTAAAATAATCATATCGGTATTTATATACGTTATATAATCAAAGTCATCAATTATTTGAACATAGATAATATTTTCTCCAACTTGATCAATCATAATTTTATTATCATAATTTACCCAACTACTATCACTTAATTGATCTAAATCCTTTTCTGTTAAAACTTCATCAGTAATATAATATTTAAGGCTTGCAATTGGTGAAACATTTTCATTTGTTTTAACAACAAAATCAATAGGGTAATTAAAATAAATGGTTTCTAAATCACTTTTTAATTCTGACCATTCTCTCTCGTCCATTTCAATACTTGCTACCGTTCCTGGTAAATCCAAAATTAATAGATCAGTATTTATGTATGTTACAACATCATCATAATCAACAACTTTAGCATAAATTACATACAATTCCTCTTCCGTTATTTGGACAATATCTTCATATAAAACCCAATCATTTATTTGATCTAATTCATCTTTTGTTAAAACATCACGCTCATTACTAATATAGTAATATATTTCTTTGTTAGGCATTAATTCATTAGCATCTTTTATACTAAAAGTAATGTTATCGGTAAATTTAAAATTTTTTAATTTAGTACTAAAATTATTCCATGAATAAATACTAACATGAATATTAGCGACAGGTTTATTAATGCTATCCATAAATAAGACTGGTAATGAGTCATTTTCATAAATCCAAACATTTTCTTGATTATCGTTTAAATCATCGTAATCAATAAATTCATTATATGATAAATTATCAACCATAAAGTCTTTATCTCTTAAATTTTCAGGAATCGTAAAATTCAATAAACCGTCAACCACGCCATCTTGGATTCCCGGTACATTATTATTATAATAATATTTATCAGCAAAAACTTCACTATCATTAATTGATACAATACTATAATTAGTCGTTAAAGCATCAAACACATTTTGAATAGTCACTTTACCTAAGTTGTTATTAATTATTCCAATTAATCCACCAGCATAATTGGCAGTCACATTCCCGCTGTTGTAACTTTTAAAAATTGTTATATCACTATTACTTTGCTCAATAACACCAGCAAGACCACCAGCATTAATATTACTAATGATTTCTCCGGTATTATATGATTGTTTGATATTGATTCCATCGGTAATCGCACCAACTAAACCGCCACTTGCTGTGTGTCCATAAACATCAGCTTTGTTAATAACATTTTCAAAAAGAGTATTATTTCCTAAAGACACAATACCTCCTGCTACAGCGTACTTATAAGCAACATTGTATTGTAAGTTATTAAATTCTACAGTAACTTCTTCTAAAGAATCTGTATATCCCGATACCGTAACAGCACTTAAAATACTACTACCTAAATCAATTTCAAAAGTACCATCCGAAAGTATTTCGCCATTAATCTTAACAACATTTTCACTGTTAGCTTCATCATTAATTACATAATTTCCAGAAATAGATGTCGAGATAATTTCTCCGCCAACAAATGGAATATTACTATTCAAATTAATAAAATTAGTTTTTTCAATATTATCTAAAATTATAGGCGATACACTAGGAGTCAAAGTTACCTCTTGAGTTAAATCATCATCTTTACCAATTACGTAACCATCAAATAAAACATTTCTTATAGTTGAATTATTTGTTTTAGAGGCAATTCCACCTGTATAAAGTCCACCATAAACAACGGCATTATCTACATACAAATCATGAACATTACCTTCTAAATTAGTAAATAAAGCAACTTCTTCCGCATCTTCATTAGATATATATAAACCATAAATTGTAAAGGAATTACCATTAAAATTACCTTTAAAACCATCAAGAGAATTAAAGATATTTACAGTACCATTCTCGCTTCCCTGGTAGTTACTATCTTCATAATATTTTCCAGTATAACCATCTACATGATATGTTTCATCATTCACAATATATTGAATTCCTTGTTTTGAATTATAGGTGAAAATCCCGCTATTCAACACAATATCATGACTTAATTGAAAATACATATCCTTATAATCAGTTTCTTGAAGTTGAGTATAAAAATACGCCAACTCAGAACCATTAGATATTATATAAGGTTTTTTAACCGAACCATTACCTCTTCGATATTTAGTAGCAACGCTACCGTCCCAAACAGGCAGGGTTGGTGAAACATTTTTATTTTTATATCTAGCTAAAGTAGGAAGGGCTATTGACAACAAGAAAACAATACCTAATATCGATATTAGATAGATAATTTTTTGAATGTATGATAAATTATTAATAAATTGTTTCCCCTTTGACATAGTCCTCATTCCTTTATTATTAAATTGCTAGCTTATTACCTATATTATAATTATAACATAATTCGACTATTTTTAACATTATAAATATAATTTTACACAATAAAAAACTTCTACACGAAGTTTCTTATTTTTTCTTGTCTTCCGCTTTAATAATATTATCAACTTTAGTCATAAACCGAATTTTCTCAACCGTTGTTTTACTTTTTTCAACTTCATTAACTCTTAATATGAATTGAATTTTTTCTATTAAAGTATCCAAGTCGTTAGGATCTAAACTTTCCTCTGTTAAATTAATATTGTCAAGACGATACTTATTAAGAATTATTCTTGCAATATTATTTTCTTCAAATACCGAAACACCATTTACTATTATATTATTAGGATTTTTTGCAAACACATCAAATTCTTCGCTATAACTAATTACTTCATCATATGAAGTTAAATTAAAAACTCGTTTTATAATTTTTTTCTTGAAATAATCATAACTAAAATACAAATGCAACAATTCAGGAATAGTTAAAAAATTGTTTAATATAGATAAGATTTTTTCATTAAAAACTTCAACATCATATTCTTTGTATAGTATATATAATTCTTTAGCAAGAATAATCGAATCCAGCTTTAATTGTCTTACTGGAACATTGCTTTTTGCCTGAAAAAAACCCAAATTCCCAGTAAATATTTTTTTGTTAAGTCGCGCTAATTTAGATTCTTTATCAGAAATTTGAGATTCAATGTCTTTAATTTTACTACCTCTACCTTTGCTTGATTTTTTATCAAAACTAGGAATTTTATTTTCATATTCGTTTTTAAAGTCAACAAATAATGGGGTAAATTTTATAAAACTATTGTATTCTTTAACATTTTCTTTTAATTTTTCTAAACCTTTATGGAATCTATCAGCTGCATCTTGATTATCCAAATCAATTTCTTCAATCATCATTGCACTATAATTAGAAGTTCTCACCCTACTATCTTTAGAAAAATTAGCAATTTCAATTTCACCTGTTTTAGATAATTCAATAATATCACTTACATTTTCCTTTTGTGCCGCACTTAATTCAGCATAGGCAACCTTTAGTTTTTCAAGACAATCTTTATAATTAGTAATATTGTTTTTCCACATAACCTCTTTTTTCAAGTTATCAATGTAGGTTATAAATTTCCTTTTATGTTTTTTTATTAATTTTCTAAAATTCAATTCAATATGCTGAATAATTTCTGGATTTTCCCAATATATCTTTTCAAAAATTTTAGAAAGTGCATCATAATTTTCAGTCTTTATATTTCTAACTTCTAAAAATGAAGTCATATATTCCCTAACATAACAAGTATAATCAAAATCTTCCCTCGAAAGCATTATTCCAGCCGTTTCAAACTTCATTATAAATTGATTAATAACCTCATTCATTGAATTAAAATTAAAACTAGAATAATTGCTTATATCAAACAATAAGGAATCAAATCCCATTTTTTCAAAAAAAGTATTAACCGGATTTATCAACAATCTAACTTGTTCCAAATCATTAACNGTTTTAGTTAAAGTATCTACGTCGCTATCAACATTTTTAATATTAAAAGAATGGCTTTTAGCAATGAGGTATTGTTTAACACTAGCTTTATAATCAATATAAACTTCAAGAATAGAATCTATTTTTTCATTAAATTTTTTTACATTTGTTTTAGTTCTTGTAGGCATGGTTGAAAGTAATGTTTTTTTAGCTTTAATATCTTCGTCTATAAAATTTAAAAAATTAGCCATTTTGTTCTTCCACCTTTTCCTCTTGTTCTATTTTGGTCTCTTCCAAAAATTCTAAAAAATCCGTTATATTCTCATAAACCTTTATTAACTCATCTAAGTTTAAGGTAGACAAATCAAAATTAACTTTATTTTCTTCCTCTTTCACAACATCACTCCTTTTTATTCTTCATAACCCGCTAAATCCTTCTCTAAACCAATTGCAATAAAAATAGGTGCACCNACTGAATGCGTTTCTAAACTGTCTACATCTTGTCCCTCAATCCAAACATAAACTCTTAATTTAGTTATACCATTAGGTATCGAAAAAATCGGGCTATTAAAATCANCTTCTGAAATCGTTCTTTGCAGTGCAAAATTATTAGTATTAAGCGGAATTCCTGCATGTCCATTCATATGTTCAAGTCTTGTCCCTGGATTTATAACTGCATATGTCGGTGTATATACACCATCTACTAAATTAATACCTAAATCACTTGCATTTTCAATTGATAATTCCGAATGCGAAGTTTTATTCGGTTCAAAAATAGTCATTTCACAGTTATTATTACATCTTATATTTTGAATAGTATTAACATCAGCGTTTAATGAAACACTTCCGATTTTAATCAAACCCATTCTAAGAGAATTCATAATACCACTCATAGATTCTTTAGTTTCATCAGAAACTTCACCATCAAAATCAATATATGTGTCATCATTAAAATATAAATTATCACTATATGGAGAACCACTCACATTTTTCAAAAAAATGTCAAAGGCAACATAAACATTGGATAACGATGCTCGATCCTCTACATAACGATTTGTATTTAAATATCTAATTTCTCCTTCTTGAATTCTACCTTTNGGACGTTTTATTTCACCNATAAAAATATCAAATCTATCAGAATTGGAATTCCTAATNCCATTAGACGAAACAGGCCACATTCCTCCAACAGACCACTGATTAGTGTGATTCGGATATAATCTAACTAAATCTCTAATAACACTATCAACNGAAACCTCAATAGATTCGGAAAAATTAACACCGTCAATAGAAATGAATAAACCACTATCCGATGATACAACTAGATCAAAGAACTTAATTTGAACATTTAATGAAGTTGAAAACCAAGCATATGAGGAAATAATAAGGAAAATAGCTGTTAAAAAGGTAATAACCTTTAACAATGTACCATTTATCTTAATTCCAGTTTTCGCTTTTGTAGTAACACTAGACTTCTTAAGTTGTTTCTTTGCAGTTGTTTTAAGGTTATTCTTATTTTCTTTTGCGCTCAATTAGCCACCTCCCTATAAGAATTAAAGAGCAACCAACTTGGCTACTCTTTATTATTCCAATAATAATTAATTACTAACATAACCATTAGTCAGTATTTTTAATATTAATTTGTCTTGTTATGGTTCAGGGTTAACAATAACAGTTCTAACTGCAGTTCCAAGATTTCCTG
>JGI24709J26583_10000531_pt1 | contig 32577 bp, 29 predicted proteins | sample BioPla2DNA1_FD_26583 | JGI IMG/M metagenome (IMG submission 26583) | reverse complement strand
TTTTTTTTTGGCAATTCAAGTATGAATATAATGGAATTAAACAAGCTGTCCCCAAAATTTAAAGACAGCTTAATATCTCTACTTTTTTGCTATTAACTTCTTCGGCTATACCCTCTTCCCCTGGATTCCTGATGTCTCTTAAAGTCCTGNTGTCTTTCTTCACTGTCTTTAAGAAATCTTGACATTATATCTTCAAAATTTGAAGTATTGCTTTTATTCCTTTCATTGGACCAATCAATTTCTGCTGGTCTAACAGATTTCTTTGCTGGCATAGCTTGCTTTATTGATAAACTAATTTTGCCATTCTCATCTACAGATATTACCTTAACTTTAACCTTATCCTGTTCTTTCAGATGCTCTCTGATGTCTTTTACAAATGTATCAGCCACTTCAGAAATGTGAACCAATCCTGTTTTGCCTTCTACNTCGACAAATGCTCCAAAATTAGTAATGTTAATTACTGTACCTTCTATAATGTTTCCTGCCTTTAAGGTCATATTAAAAAGACTCCTCCTTAAAAATAAATATGTTTATTTAAATAAAAAATTTAAACTATACTATTGCCCTTCAGGTAACGACTTAATAGGAGTCTCATTTTCTTTTATATATCCCAATCTTTCTCTGGCCCGTCTTTCAGCAAATCCCTCTGGATTACTTTCATACAACTCCAGCTGCTCCCTTAATTCTTCTTCCTGATCCTTATCGGCTTTAAGCTGTTGAATTCTTTTAGCTTCTTCTCTATTAAGCCTTGCTGCCACAAATTGCTGCCTTACAAAAACAATAGCAAAATATGATGCAAGCAACACAATAAAAAAGGATTTTATATTTAACTTCTTTTTTTTCATAAGCTACTTTCTCCTTTTTTTAAGATATTATAGGCTTTTAAATCTATTGTAATTAGGTTTTTAGTTTTATTCAAGTGATTTTCTTGAAATTAATTTTATTTTTTTAATCCAATTTTGTAAAATAACCACCTAAAGGGATATATCACTATATTTATAATTATTCTAAAGAACTTTGAAATGTTACAAATTAGTGTGTATTGAATTTTTCTGAAACTTTTACTAACTATCTTCATATATAAATATACACCAAAAACCATCCATATGTAAACATATACACCCATAACTGCTTGATTAGTATAAAGAAGAAAAACAAAGATCAATATCCCAGCTAAGATCCAAAACAAAATATCTTCAATTACAATTAATAGCTTATGGATATTTTCAAACCCTCTAAAAGTCCTATAAAAATCAAATAAAAATCCTGTTAAGATTCCAGCTACAATACTGTACAAAACAAGCCTCGCCTGCATTATCAACGGAATAACCATATATTATATACCTCTACCTAAATAATTTTGACAGAATACTTTCTTTGTCTTGCTTAGCTTCTGAGCCGGTATATGTAAAGGAATCTACCATACCTATAATCATTACCTCACCGTTTTGTACATCTAATTTATTCATTTTTAGTCCGCTTCCTTTAATGGTAAGCATCCCCAAACTGGTATTTAACAGNATTTTTTCTTCATTGAAACTTATAACTTCCATGACACCAGTTAAAAATAATCTTTTTCGATTTTCGAGGGTTATATTGCTTTTCTTTTCTTCTATTCTAACCTCTTTCTTAACTTCCACAGGCCATCCCTCCTACCTAATGATAATATATGAATGAGCCTAGGAAGTTATTACAAATACTAAATTCCTTTATTTAAATTTATTGGTCCTTATCTTCTTCACCTTCTAAGATTTCGTACATAGTTTTTGCATCATCTTTTCTAACATGGTCTGCTATATTGGTAATTCTCGCCTTTAAGGTCTTTGCCGCAAACTGTATTTCGATTATATCATCTACTTTTACATCTGTGCTGGCCTTTGCTACCTTACCATTGATAGAAACCCTTCCGCCTTCACAGGCCCCTTTAGCTACAGTTCTCCTTTTTATGATCCTTGATACTTTTAAATATTTATCTAATCTCATAAAGTCACACCTCTATCTATTTAATAAGTACAATACTGTTTTTAATGAGAACTTAATGATTCTATATGTATAAAGCCCGGACTACGCCGGGCTTTAAATTACTTTAGAACTTTTTCTTTGAACTCTTTACCTGCTTTAAATACAGGTACTACAGTTGCAGGAATGTGAATTGGTTCTTTTGTTCTTGGATTTCTTCCTTCTCTAGCTGCTCTTTCTCTAGCTTCAAAAGTACCGAAACCAACTAATTGAACTTTTTCACCGTTAGCAAGTGCTTCCTCAATACTTTCTATAAATGCCTTTAAAGCTGCTTCTGCGTCCTTTTTTGTTAACTTACTCTTTTCAGCCATGCTTGAAATTAACTCTGCCTTGTTCACTTTTAATTTCCTCCTTAAAATACAGTATAGATTATCAAGTTACACAATAAGTGTTAACTTGTTGGAATCAGACATATTACTGCTTTCATGATTCTAGAACTTATTATATATCTATTTATTCTGTTAGTCTATACCTTTAGTTAAAAAAAGTCCTATAAATAGATATTTTTTGATAATTTTTGTTTGCTAGCCTGCATAAAAGCAACCAATCTCTAGCTTTTNTACTATATTCAACGTTTATTTCTAAATTCCTTCTTTAAATTATAACTTTTTATAACTTTTTTATTGTTTTCTTAAGTTTTTTGCCTTATTCCACAAGTCATCCATTTGTTTTAATGTCATATCTTCCAATTTTATCCCCTTTTCTGTAGCAGCTTCTTCTATAAATTGAAATCTATCAATAAACTTCTTAGTAGTATTGTTTAGAGCCTCTTCAGGATTTAATTGTAGAAATCGACATACGTTTACTACAGAAAAAAGTAGATCACCCATTTCTTCTAGTATTCTTGCCTTACTTTCTCCATTATATACCTCTTTAAGCTCCTTAAATTCTTCTAGAACCTTATCAAAAGCATCTTCTACCCTGTCCCAGTCAAATCCTACCTTTTTTGCCTTACTTTGTACCTTCTCCGCTCTCATCAAGGCAGGTAAGTTCTTTGCTATATGCTTCATTTCTTCTGTTAGGCTACNTATTCCCTGTTCCTGTCTTTTTATATCTTCCCAATTATCCAATACTTGTTTTGAAGTTTCCGCAGTAGTATCTCCAAATACATGAGGATGTCTTTGTATCATTTTATTGCATATACCTTCTATAACATTGTTTATTGTAAAATTTCCTTCTTTTTCTCCAATTACACTATGGAATACTACCTGTAAGAGTACATCTCCCAATTCTTCTCTTATTTTTTCTTCATCTTCTTCGTCGATTGCTTCCAGAACTTCGTAACATTCCTCTACCAAGTACCTTTTCAAGGATTCATGAGTTTGTTCTTTATCCCAAGGACAGCCATTCTGACCTCTTAGCTTTTCCATAATATCTATAAGATCGTAAAAATCCTTATTGTTATCTAGATCTTTAGGTATATATATTGAAGTCAAATAATCAATATCAGCCTGCCTATCTATTTCGTACAGGGCCATTGGTCTGATGGTCTCTTGCCCCTTTATGCCAGCAGCTCTCACAAAATATACCTTGCTATCATCTTTATAGTAGGATGATAGGGCTAGTTTTACTTCAGAAGCTATGTATTTGTCGTATACTTGAGTTATTATTGTTCCTATTCTCTTATCAAAAATATGATCNTTGCATTCAAAGGCATCTACTATTTTTAGCCCCTCAATAGGGTCTAGTTCTAATCTCTCCATAACCACATCTACGAAGCTTACTGCAGTAAGCACTTCAAAGTCAATGGACTTGTCTTTNCAATGGTCCACCAGAATCCTGACAGACTTTTCCGCCACAAAAGGATGGCCAGGCACTGCATAGATCAAATCTCCATGTTTTTCATGGTTATGGATTAAATCTTCAGCTATAAAATTATAAACCTCATCAAAAGTCTCAAACCTTTCATAAGCATTGTCATAAGTTTCAAATTTTATACCAAGAGATTCTATATACTGAACTGTAGGATGCTTTTCAGTTCGCAAATATACCCTATTTGTTTTTTTCAGAGCTTCAATAGTTNCCATGGTTAATACTTCTGGCGCCCCAGGACCTAATCCTATAATCTTAATCATCTGTTAAACTCCTTTAACTTATTTTTTCTCAACCTCTAGCAAACTTACTTTTCACATATTTATAATCAAAGATACCAAATAGGAAGATCAAAATCATATAAACAATACCACCTAAGGCTATAGAGATAAAGACACCTAAGGTGTTACTCATTGTACTATTATAAACATATTGATAAGTAAAAACAACACTTAATATCATAAAGACCGCTGAATAAGCAGGCTTAATAAGAGTATCATAATAGTTAATTTTCACGCCAAGTTTAGCCTTTAAAGTTATTAAATTTGCAACAGAGGTAATAATATAGGCTACCATACTTCCCACAATGGCCCCGTAAATATTTATAAAAGGAATAGGTACTAAGACTGCAGTAATAAGAATCTTGCCAATACAGCCTATCAGCATATTTTTTATAGGCTCCATATAGCAGCCAGTGCCTTGTAGAATAGATGTGGTACTCTGAGTCACTATTATAAAAGGCAGGGTGTAGGCTGCATATTGCAGGATCTTAAACCCTTCTGCATGTCCTGGAAACAATAAGTTTAAAATAGGTGCAGACAAAAAAGACAAACCTAGGGTGCAAGGCAAGGCTATAACCATAGAAACCTTCATTGCCATTTCAACCTTATTATCAACTTCTGCTTTTTTATTTAAGACAAAAGACTCTGCTATAATGGGCACTAAAGATGAACATAAGGCTGCAGACACGGTTAAGGGAACATTTATTAGGACCATAGCTTTCCCTGTTAGCTGACCGTATAGTATAGCCGCTTCTTTAAATGTATATCCTGACCTCAAAAGTTGTTGTGGCACAATTATTGAATCTAATAGATTCATAATAGTTCCTACCGCCGCCCCCAAGGAAACAGGAATTGCTATATGTAAAAGCTCTGTAAGTATAGTATCGTCCTTTTTTACTTTTTTAATCTTAAACTGCTTTTTAGCTGCCAAATACTTTATGAAAAGATAAAGAAAACCTGCTATTCCACCGGCAGCTGCACCAAAGGCCGCTCCCCCTGCAGCGTATTCTATACCTTTAGGTAATAAAAGAAAGGCTAAGCCTACTCCAAAGACCACTCGTCCAATTTGTTCAATTATTTGGGATACTGCTGTATGTGTCATAGTTTGCATCCCTTGAAAAAAGCCCCTNAAAACACTCATTAATGATATGAAAACTGGTGCTGCGCCTATACCCATCAACGAATATACTGCCTTCTTATCCCATTTAAAAAAACTGACCAATTCCCTTGGGAAGACTAAGAAGACAACGGAAAAGCCCCCTCCCAATATCAACATTGTAAGAAAAGCCTTTTTTATTACTAGTAGAATAGAGCCTTCATCATTAAAAGCATTTCTTTCTGATACCATCTTAGATATAGCCACAGGAATACCTGAAGCAATACCTATAAAGAACATATATAATGGATAAGACATTTGATAATAACCGATACCTTCATCGCCAATAAGCATAATAAGGGGCCAACGGAAAAAGAGACCTAAAAACTTTGCAAAAACTCCAGCAATACCCAGAATTAAGGTTCCCTTAATTAATGACTGTTTTTTCATAATACTCCTCCATCTAAAAATTAATTAAACATTAAATAAAAATTTAGAACTATAAAATTCTTTATAGTTCTAAATAATTTAAGGTCTAATTATTTCTATTTGTACTAAACAGTCATTATTACAATGATATTTTTGTTTTTCATGTATAATTTATGGATTTAATGGTCATAATTCAGATGGAGCAAAATGGTTGATAGATTTTCCTAGATTTCTATTGTTCCATTTGCTTTCCTAAGAAGGCAGATGCAGTTTCAGCTAGCTTCATTTCTAATTCTCCAAACTTTTCCCCATTTTGTTTGGATAATATTATGACAGCTCCAATTGCATCTCCTTCTGCCAATATAGGAGAAATCACTGCAGCAGTATACTTTCCTTCTACTTCCTCATCCTTGTATAAAGATATTAAATTACTTGCAGCTTCATCTAGTATTACAGCCTTTCTATCTTCCATTAATTTTTCTAGTTCATCGCTTACTCGTTTTTCTAAGTATTCTTTCTTAGGGGCACCACTCACAGATATTATTGCATCTTTATCTGCGATTAGCACTATATGTCCAATTGCCTGTTGCAAAGATTCTGCATATTCTTTTGAGAAATCGCTCAATTCTCCTATAGGAGAGTACTTTTTTAAAATTACTCCGCCTTCTCTATCAGTGAAAATCTCCAATGGATCGCCTTCTCTGATTCTTAATGTCCTTCTGATCTCTTTTGGAATTACAACCCTACCAAGATCATCTATTCTTCTAACTATGCCTGTAGCCTTCATTTATTACCCTCCTTTGTTTAAATTTCATATATTCTACTTCCATTAATATTATCTTTCTTAAAATGAAATTTTATGCACTAATAAAGGTTATTATTTGTATTGCAATTACTAGAAATGCAAAGTTAGAAACAATTTGTAAAAGAGCAGCGTCAAAATTGACGCTGCTCTTAAATTAAAATATATTTTTCTTTAACTTACTTTCGTATAATTTAAAACCTTTTTCTTCTTTCCACTTTGCTAGCTTTGTAGCAAATTCAGAACTTCTCTTATTTGCTAGAAGTCGTTCCTTGATACTATCCTTTACTTCCTCTACAGGTGTAACCTTAGTATCTTTAACTACANCCTCTGCTTTGATTATCTCCCAACCATTAGCTGTTTTAACAGGTTGAGATATTTGTCCCCCATGNAATTCCTTTGCCACCTTCATAAAAGCTTCATCAAAAGAAGTGCTGTCGTACTCTATATATCCTAACAAACCTCCATAGTTCTCGGAACCATCCTTATTATGTTCCTTAGCTAGATCTTCAAATTTAGCATCTTTTTTTAACTTTTTTCTAATTTCCTTAGCATTCTCTTCTGTATCCACTACAATGTGATATAGCTTGGCACCAGGATTAGTAGTGTAGGAGGCCACGTTAGTTGTATAGTAGCTCTTTATTTCTTCTTCACTTACAGTTATATTTTTAGTAACTTCATATTCAACCCTGCCTGCAATTACCAAGTCTGTGCTGTATCTTATATCTTCCCTATAACTATCCTTTAAAGAGTCTAAAGTATAGCCCATACTTTCAAGGCCTTCCTTAAACTTTGTGTCATCATTATCAAAATACATTTCTTTAGTTATATTTACTTGCTTTTCAACCTCAGCCTCTATGTTATCAAGGTTTGGTATAATACTTTCATAATTTTCTTTAGCTACAATATTAAGAAGCTTCCATTCTGCTACCCTTTCTAACATATTAACATAGGAGCTTTCTAAAGCCTTCTTAGCATCTTGGCTAGTAAGATCACCATATTGCTGCTTTATCAAATCTTCATTGCTCTTCATTTGTTTTTTTACATCAATAAGTCTAATCTTTTCCTCGCCAACCTTAGCAACAACTGTGTTTTCCTTACCAGCTTCAGTTTTTACAATACAACCGGATGCAGAAAATACAAAAAGGCTGGTTACTAATATGCTAACTATTTTTTTAACCTTATTCACGTACATTCCCCCACTCAATATAGTCTTTTTTCATTATAAACATTTTTGCAAATTATTTCAATTAATATTTTCTTTACCTTCATTTAATTGTAAAAGATAATGGAGCATTTCTTTAAAAACTCCTAGCAAGTCTTCCTTTTTAGTATTCTGATTTTTATAGGCTATAGCTGGCCTATCTCCAAGCTTGAAAACTATTTTTTTGCTATACTTCTCCAATAAGGCCCTTATCATTACATCTTTTAACTTGCTTTTGTCTTTAAAGTAAAAGTAAACTTCATTACCCTTTTCTTTTATTTCAATAATGCCCACTTTCCTGCCTAAGCTTCTCAAATAGGCAATATTCATAAGATTATAAACTGATTGAGGTATATCAGAGAATCTGTCCTCCAGTTCATCCTTAACCTCCATAAAGTCATCAAATCCGCTTATTGCTGCAATCTTCTTATAAATTTCTATTTTTTGAACTTCATCTAAGATATAAGTAGCCGGTATATATGCATCTATATTTAATTCTACAGTAGTTTCTATTACTTCTTCTGTAACTTCACCCTTTATAAGCTTTATAGTTTCCTCTAACATTCTGCAGTATAAATCGTATCCTACTACTGACATTTGACCATGCTGAGCAGAGCCCATCATGTTACCTGCCCCTCTTATTTCTATGTCCCTCATAGCTATTTTAAAACCAGACCCTAGCTCTGTAAAGTCTTTTATAGCCTTAAGTCTTTTTTCTGCTACTTCAGAAAGAATTTTATCCCTTCTGTAAGTAAAATAGGCATAGGCTATTCTATTGGAACGTCCCACTCTTCCTCTAAGTTGATATAGTTGAGATAATCCCATTTTATCTGCATCATATATTATCATGGTATTAACATTCTGAATATCAATGCCCGTCTCTATTATTGTGGTGGCAACTAGAATATCATATTGGTTGTTCATAAATTCAACCATAATCTTTTCCAGTTCCCTCTCCGTCATCTGCCCATGAGCCACCGCCACCTTGGCCTCAGGAACAAGCTCCCTTAGACCATTTGCTATACGCTCTATATCTTCTACTCTATTGTAAACAAAAAACACTTGACCATCTCTTCCCAATTCCCTTAGTATAGCATCTCTGATTAATTGTTCATTATACTCCAACACATAAGTTTGAACAGGATAACGTTCTTCAGGAGGCGTTTCAATTACACTGATATCTCTAACACCTGTAAGAGACATATGCAAGGTTCTTGGTATTGGCGTTGCAGTTAATGTTATTACATCTATGTTCTTTTTGAAATTCTTAATTTTTTCCTTGTGCTTAACTCCAAATCTTTGCTCTTCATCTACAATTAATAGACCTACATCTTTAAACTCTACATCCTTCTGAAGTATTCTATGGGTACCAACCAATATATCCACTACCCCTGCTTTCACATTCTTAAGGGTTTCTCTTACTTGAGCTGCTGTTCGAAATCTGCTCACCATATCTATACGAACTGGAAAACCTGAAAATCTTTTTATCATGTTACTGTAATGTTGCTCAGCTAATATAGTTGTAGGCACTAAAAAAGCCACTTGCTTTCCATCCATTACTACCTTAAAGGCTGCTCTTAGGGCTACCTCTGTCTTGCCATAGCCTACATCTCCACAAAGCAGTCTGTCCATAGGTTTATCAGATTCCATATCTGCTTTTATTTCCTCAAGGGAAGTAATTTGATCAGGCGTTTCTTCATAAGGGAATTCTTCTTCAAATTGCTTTTGCCAAACAGTGTCTTTACTAAATCTATATCCCTTTACTATAGACCTGGAAGCATAGAGCTTTACTAAGTCCTCAGCTATTTCATTTATAGATTTTTTCACCTTAGCTTTAGCCTTGGACCATTCATTACCGCCTAATTTGTTTATTTTAGTGGTCTTACCTTCGCCACCTATATATTTCTGTACCATGTCCAACTGATCAACGGGTACATAAAGTTTATCGTCACCGTCATAGCTTAATTCTAAGAAGTCCCTCTTCAAACCCTGGACTTCTAAATGCTTTATTCCTTTATATACTCCTATACCATGATTGGTGTGTACAACGTAATCCCCAGGTCTAAGCTCTGTAAAACTTTTTATCTTGATTACACCTTTCTTTAAAGTAGCTTTTTTTCGACTTTTCTTCTTAGCTTCGCCAAAGACCTCTTTATCAGAGATAACACTAAGCTTTAACTCTGGAAACTCATAACCCTTTAATTGATTACCGAAGGTTATTACAAGCTCACCTTCTTTAATATCACCTACTACATCTCTATATACACTTTCTATTCCTTGCTCCTTCAAGGTCTTTACTAGACGTTCTCCTCTTGGTCTTGTTCCTGACAAGATTACAGTCTTATATCCTTTACTTTTTCTATTTCGAATATCTTCAATTAATAGATCCAGTTTCCCTTGATAATTGTGCAAGGTTATTTCAGATAAATGCAAGGTAGTTCTAGGTAACAATATTTCCTGCCTCTTAGCCATAGAATTTAATTCAATAACTTTAGAAGCCTGAAGCTTACTAATGACGTTATCTTTCTCAATAAGCAACTGTCCTTGTTTAGGTAATACTTCCCCCCTTTGAACAAAAGAGCTGTATGTATCCTCAAATTCAAAATACATACTATCAAGCTTTCCCTTGCAACGTTGAATATCATCTACTATTATAATGGAATCTCCTATATAATCGAAGAAAGTAGAAGGTTTTTCGTAAAAATAAGGAATAAAACTATCTATTGTTTCAAAAGTCCAATTTTCTTTTAATGATTCTAAATTCCTCTTAGTAATATCATTGATCTTATCATAAGCTTCTTTTTCCTTATTTTTTTTGAATCTAGAAAGCATGTCCGTTAGGTCTTCTTCAATCCTTTTGTAACCCTTATCAACATTTTCTTTTTCCAAAATAATCTCTTTTGCAGGAAAGACCTCTATGGATTCTACCTTATCTATACTTCTTTGAGATTCTGTATTAAAGCTTCTGATTGAATCAACTTCATCGCCAAAAAGCTCTATTCTATAGGGGGCAGAAGCTATTGGTGAAAATAGATCTAGAATTCCTCCCCTTATGGAGAATTGACCCTTACCGTCTACCATATCCATTCTTTCATAGCCGCACTGCACTAGCCTATAGGCCAGTTCTTGCAGGTTAATTGTATCCCCTACAGAAATCTTAAAGTCATATTTTTTATATAATTCAAAAGGTGTATATACAGGTGCAAGAGCCTCTACGGAAGTTACTATTACCTTCCTTCCTGGAGCCATCATCTCTTTTATAACCTTCAGCCTTTCCCATCTTAAGTCGCCAGAAACTGCATAGAGATTATAAAAAACGATTTCCTTGGAGGAAAAGTAATATACATTAGGTATATATAAATTTAAATCTTCATATATAGCCCTACCTTCAACATCACTATTTGTTATAACAAAAATATTCTTCTTGCTTTCCTGGAAAAGTCCATTGATTACATATGCCCTGGCTGATTCAGACAATCCATAAATCGCTGCCGGGTATTTGTTACAGGACAGATCTGATATAAATTCTTTAAACATGGAGTTCTTTGTTAAATTCTCCATTAGTCCTTTCAGTCTCATACTAACATACACCATCCTAAAGATTCTTTTATATTTTAAAACTATTATACTTATTCATTGCTTCATCTGTTCCCTTAGTTATTATTGTTTCTACTGCAAGGAAAACGATCTTATATGTTTCCAGTAACTTTTCTTCTTCCTCTTGGCTAAAACTTCCGAGAACATGATTAACCCACTCTCCTTTAGGCTTCCCAATTCCTATTTTTATTCTTGGGAATTCCTCTGAGGAAAGATGGGCTATAATATTTTTTATTCCATTATGGCCACCGGCACTTCCTTTAGGCCTAATTCTCAATCTACCTATCTCAAGACTCATATCATCGTAAATAACTATTACCTTTTCAGTAGGTATTTTATAGAACCTAGTAATTTCAGCTACACTTTCTCCACTGCAGTTCATAAAAGTCTGGGGTTTTGCTAATATAATTTTTTTCCCATTAATACTAGTTTCTCCATATACACTTTTAAATTTTGTCCTACTTAGACTTATTTTATACCTGTCCGCTAACAAATCTACTACTTGAAATCCTACATTGTGCCTTGTCTTTTCATATTCACGGCCAGGATTACCTAATCCAACTATCAAGTACAATTCTGCTCCTCCTTTATGCACCTTTCACTTTTCTAACATTATATTATCTTATATGATTTAATTTTAAAAGTAAACAGAATAAAAGTGGCTAAAAAGCCACCTAGATATCAGAAAGTAAGAATAAATAAACTTAGCTATTCAATTTCAGATATTCTTATATCCACATCAAAAACTTTTTCATTTCGCCAAACCTTACAGGTTACCACATCTCCATCTTTAAAAGTATCTTCCATAGCCATAAATTCTTCTTTAGAACTTATCTTTTTCCCGTCAACCTCAATAATTATGTCCCAATTCTTTATTCCTGCTTCTTCTGCACCAGAGTCTGGAATTACATTCACTACATAAAAACCCTTTATAGCCTTACTCCCCACATTATCTACTGTTGCTCCTTCTATTCCAAAACCTAATCTAGGGTCTTCAACGGTATCATTTATGGCCTTAATAACTTTTTTCACTTCATCTATGGACACTGCGAAGTTCATACCTGATAAGGGATTTATACTTGAGCTTATTAGTCCTATTACCTCCCCTGCCTCATTACACAATGGACCTCCATTACCTCCTGCATATATTTCCGTATCTGTTTGAAAGATCCTGTATGTAGTTTCCTTACCAGTGCTACTATCCTTAACTTTTACTTTTCTATTAATTGAACTAATTACTCCATTAGTAATAGAACTGCCATATTCCTGACCAAAGGGATTCCCTATAGCCACAGCCACATCACCTTGTCTTACTCTAGCCGCTTCGCCAAACCTTGCCACAGGAAGATCCTTTGCATCTATTTTTATAACTGCAATATCTGAATTTTTATCCACCCCTACCACTTTTGCCTCAAAAGGATTTACTGTGTTAAAAGGTAATTTAACCATTACTTTATCAGCACCTTGAATTACCTGGTAGCTGGTAACTATGTACCCATTAGATGCAAAAATTACTCCTGATCCAGAATAACTATTTATAGTCTCATCAAAAAAGTTGTCAGCATTATTAGAAATTCCCACCACTGTAGGTCCTACCACTTCTGCCACTATATTGGTTACATTTTTAGGTATTACGCTGTAGGAGGACTGGTGGGGCTCCCCTGAAGTATAAATTCCACCACCTGGTATATAACTAGGTTTTTCAGTAAAATTGGCAGCATATTTTTTTTCAATTAATATTGTTGCTGTAGCAGCTCCTGATAAGGAGGCAACAAGAATGAAAACTATTCCTTTTAAAGCTGCTTTTATTTTTGTTTTTCTCTTATTATTTCTAAAATTAATTTTTCCGCTGCTGTGATTCATTGTAGCCTCATCACCCTGTTCCTTATCTTTATGGGAGCTACTATTATTACCTTCATAGTCCCTACGTATGTCTGCAAGGTTTTCTAAAACTCTAGTAGTCCTATTTGCATAATCATTATTAAAATCTTTATAAAAATTACTCATGCAGCTCCCTCCTAACTAGAATAAGCTATCCTTTTCTTAGGGTAAAATAGAAGGTTACACCTTCCTTTTCTCCACTTTCTACCCATATATCTTCACCAAGTTGAGTAAGAATATTTCTAACTATAGGAAGTCCTAATCCAGTACTAACCTTTGAAGTACGGGATTTATCAGACTTATAGAATCTATCCCAAATATGTTTCCTGTCTTCCTCTGGGATCCTGGGTCCACTATTGTATATTGAAACTAAAACCTTATCTCCCTTTGTTTTAGTAACCACTTTTATCTTGCCCTTATCATTGACATACTTTATAGCATTATCAAGGAGATTGGTGACTACTTGTATTATTCTATCTCTGTCTGCATATACGTATAAATGTTCATCCTGTAAGGTAACATCTACACTTAACTCTTTTTTATTTATTCTGGCCTCTGCCTTTATTACACACAATCTTATAATTTCATTTATATCTACCTGACTTATATCTAGCTTAAATTTCCCTGCATCAAACACGGAAAGATCTAGCAAATCATTTACTAACCTAGCTAGCCTTTGAATTTCCTCATAGGCTATAGAAAGATAATCCTTCTCCTTTTCCTTAGGGATTACTCCATCCAAGACCCCTCCAATAAATCCTTTTATAGAGGTTATTGGTGTTCTAAGCTCATGAGAAACATTGGATATAAAGTTTCTTCTATCATTTTCAACTTTCTCCAAGGAATCTGCCATAGTATTAAAAGACTTGGCCAACTCTCCTATTTCATCCCCTGTGTTTAGTTTTGCTCTTCTTTCTACTTCTCCCTTTGCAATCTTTTGAGCAGCGCTATTTATCTCTGCAAGAGGTCTTACGATCATTCTTGTTGTAGACCTATACATAATATATGCTGTTGCTCCAATCATCACTATTGCACTTATCCACATAAAAAAAACTATGCTTTTTATAGGTTTTTCAATATTTTCAATGGGAGTAAAAGTAACCATAGCACCACGAAATTCTTGATTTTCTATAATTGGTACTATATATACGTACATTTTTTCAGAAAAGTTCTCACTATTACTTATGGTCTTTTCTACTCTTTTTCCTGAAGATAGTTCTTCGTAATCCTCCGATATGAAATTCCTATATAGTAGCTCATTGTATTTTTCATTAGAAACTATATGGACTAATCCTATTTTATTTACGAAAAGCATGTCTTCTTCCATGGAGTCACTAATTAACTCCATTTGTTCTCGTAACTTTGATAAAGAAACATAACTATCAAAACCAGTTTCCTTTGTCATACCCTTATGAAGGCCTTCTACAACCTTATCCATCTGGGCTTTTCTCTGTTCATAATAATGATTCTTAAATCGGATAAAAAGTATGCTACACATAAATGTAATGCATATTGCAGATATTAGTGTATAAATTATTACAGTTTTATAGGCAAGACCTCTTCTCCCCATCTACTTCACCTCAAATTTATAACCGACTCCCCAAACCGTTTCTATTTGCCAATTAGACCCTCCAGTTAACTTTTCTCTCAATCTTTTTACATGAACATCAACTGTTCTAGAGTCACCAGGATAGTCATAACCCCAAACTTCACACAATAGTTGTTCTCTTGTAAATACTCTATTTTTATTGTTGGCTAAAAAATATAATAATTCGAATTCCTTTGGAGGCATCTTAACTTCTTCATTTTTATATATAACATTATAGGAATTGGCATCTATAGTCATATCTTCAAAATTTAGCACTTCCCTATTTGTGCTATCTGCATTATATCTTCTCAAAACAGCCTTTACTCTAGCAATAAGCTCTTTTGGTTCGAAGGGTTTTACTATATAATCATCTGCTCCTAATTCAAGGCCCAAAACCTTATCAAAGGTTTCTCCCTTAGCAGTAAGCATTATTACCGGTGTTGAATTATCCTTCCTAATCCACTTAAGAACATCTATACCATCTACACTAGGTAGCATAATGTCTAAAAGAACTATATCTGGCTTATATTCACTATAGGCCTCTTGAGCTTCCCTTCCATCATTGCTAACTCTGGTAGAGTATCCCGAGTTCTCTAAATACATCTTAATTACTTCTGCTATATTAACATCATCATCTACTATAAGTACCTTGGCTATTTTACCATTCATGTATTACACCCCTCATTCGCATTTGTCATAATTATTTCAACTGTATGTCCTATTGTTATAATTTTAATTTATCACATTTATATCCTAATATAACATAGTATTATAAAAAAGTTACAAATTATTTACTTATAACACTGGATATATGCTTTTTTAGCTATCGTCTTAGCTTTAGTTAAATCATAGTTTTTAATTCTATTAAGCAAAAAAATATAGAAGATTTAGTTTTACTAAATCTTCTATATTTATTAATTAAGCTTCTTCAAATAACTTACTTATTGGTTCTTCGTCATAAACTCTCTTTATAGCTTCAGCGAATATTGGAGCTACTGAAATTGTCCTTATCTTATCTATCATTCTATCTTCTGGTAAGTTTACTGTGTTTAACATTATCAGTTCCTTTATGGCACTATTTTGTATTCTTTCAATAGCTGGTCCGGAAAGAACTCCGTGAGAACAACATGCGTAAACTTCTTTAGCCCCTAAATCTGCTAAAGCGTTGGCAGCATTAGTTATAGTTCCAGCTGTATCTATCATATCATCAACTAAAATAGCTACCTTTCCCTTTACCTCACCAATTATATTCATTATTTCACTTACATTTGCTTTAGGCCTTCTCTTGTCTATAATAGCAATAGGTGCATGTAACTTGTCTGCAAACTTTCTTGCTCTTGTAACACTACCTAGGTCTGGTGAAACTATAACCACTTCATCATTTTCTATAAAACCTCTTTCAGTAAAATACTTAGCTAGAAGTGGCACTCCCATTAAGTTATCTAGAGGCACATCAAAATATCCTTGAATCTGAGCAGCGTGTAAATCCATAGTTAGTACTCTGTCTGCACCAGCTGTTTCAATAATATCTGCAACTAATTTTGCAGTGATTGGATCTCTTGCCTTAGTCTTTCTATCCTGTCTTGCATAACCATAGTATGGTAAAACAGCAGTTATTCTGCCAGCAGAAGCCCTCTTAAAGGCATCCATCATAATTAGTAATTCCATCAGATTGTCATTAACTGGAGAATTAGTAGGCTGAACTACAAATACATCCGCACCTCTAACAGTTTCGTTAATATCTACTGATATTTCTCCATCACTGAATTTTCCTACCTTGGATTTGCCTAGTTCTATGCCTAGTATATCCGCAATATCCTTAGCTAGTTGAGGGTGTGCATTTCCAGTGAAAACTTTTATATTCTTACCATGGGTTATCATTTAGTAAGCCTCCTTTTGTTTTTCTACTTATTTAAGTTTCTTCTTTTTACCCAACCTTCTTTATTTACCTGCTTAGCTCTTGCTATAGCCAAACTTCCTTCTGGCACTTCCTCTGTTATAGTCGACCCTGCTGCAGTATAGCTATTATCCTTAAGCTCTACTGGTGAAACAAGATTTGTATTACAACCAATAAAAACATTGTTGCCTATCTTTGTCTTATGTTTCTTTTGACCATCATAATTAACCACTACCGTCCCACACCCAAAGTTACAATTGTTACCTACTTCCGCATCACCTATATAGGTTAGATGAGAAACTTTAGTTTCATCTCCTATAGTAGACTTCTTAATCTCTACAAAGTCTCCTATTCTTACATTATTTCCGACAACACTTTCTGGCCTAATATAGGCAAATGGTCCTACTGTGGTATTTTCACCTATAGTACTTTCCAATATGACTGAGGCCTGCACTATTGTTCCCTGTCCAATAACACTGTCTTCTATTCTATTATTGGGGTAAAGAACACACCCACTCTTTATAACCGTATTTCCCTGTAGAACATTGCCAGGATAAATAAAAGCATCCTTTTCAATTTCTACATCACTATCTATATATGTAGCTGACGGGTCAATAATAGTAACTCCGTTAGTCATATGCTTATTGTTAATTCTCTCTCGCATAATCTTTTCCGCTTGTGATAACTCCACTCTTGAATTAACACCAAGAGTTTCTTCAAAATCTATAACTAAGGCTCCTACGGCCTTTCCTTCTTTCTTCAATATACCTATAACATCTGTAAGATAATATTCTCCTTGAGCATTATCGTTTGTTAACTTATCTAAGCTTGCCAGAAGTTCCTCTATATCAAAGGCATACATACCTGCATTTATCTCATTTACCTTTAACTCATCTTCATTGCAATCCTTATGCTCCACTATTCTTCCTACACTGTTTCCATCTCGTATAATTCTGCCATATCCATGAGGATTATCTACTATAGAAGTTAAAATTACAGCACTATATTTACCTTCTTGTTGATAATTAATTAAATCCCGGACTGTTTCCTCTCTAATTAAGGGAGCATCCCCTGTAAATACAGCTACAACTCCTTGCTTTCCTTGTAAAAAGTCCTTTGCACACATAACTGCATGGCCAGTTCCTAACTGCTTATCCTGCAAACTATAGAAAACCTTTCTCTTTTCTGTTTCTGCCTTGACTTTTTTCGCTCCTTTACCAATGATTACATTGACTTCCTCTAAGTCTGCCGCTCTCATTGTATCAATGACATGATTCACCATTTCCTTGCCGCAAACCTTATGAAGTACCTTGGGTTTATCAGATTTCATCCTTTTACCTTCACCTGCTGCAAGAATAATAGCACATTTATACATAATAACACCTCTTTTTTGGATCTTTCATACTATAAAAAATTGCTTTTGTAGCTGTTTTTTAGTATTTTTTTTGTTAAGGGTATTTCATCCTTATATATTATATTTTATCCCACTTCTTTTTTCAACCTTTAAAGTATTTTTAGAAAATTCCCAAAAAATAAAAAGGAGTTTGTACTCCTTTTTATTCCTCTACACTTTCTGCAGCTTCTGATTCTTCTTCACTTTTTACTTTTGCATACTCATCCAAAATAGCATTTTGGATCTTTTCTCTTGTTTCAGTATTGATAGGATGTGCTATGTCCTTGAACTCTCCATCAGGAGTTTTCCTACTAGGCATAGCTATGAACAAGCCATTTTGTCCTTCAATTACCTTTATATCATGAACAACAAATTCATTATCAAAGGTCACAGACACAATCGCCTTCATTTTTCCATCAGCTGCAATCTTTCTAATTCTAACATCAGTTATCTGCATTACAATCCACCTCCGTGATGCTTTATGCTATACTATTTCTCTATCCATCTCAAATTTCCTCTTTTTTTATTTAAAAAATATTAAATTTTTTGAATATTTTTTATCTATATAGCTTTGAAGGTGTAAAAACAGCCTCTCCATCCTCATTTATACCAGCATAATCAATAATGGATATATAGTCCCTCACTAATTTTTTCGGGGTGTCGATAGTATCTACTAATATTCCAATTCCTACAAGTTCACTCTCGAATTCCTTCAGTAAATCTAATATGCCTAAGGCAGTTCCTCCAGCCTTCATGAAGTCATCTATAAAAACACACTTGCTGTTTTTATGTATTGATCTCTTAGGCAAAGACATGTTTTGAATTCTACCACTGCTTCCAGACACATAATTAATAGTTACTGTAGGTCCTTCTGCCACCTTATTATCCCTTCGTACAATCACTAACTGCACTCCAAGATTTTTTGCAACCTCAAAGGCCAAAGGTATTCCCTTTGTCTGCACCGTTACTACATAATCTACAGGATTTTCAATGAAATGAGATGCTAATATTGCCCCAGCCTTTCTTATCACTTGAGGATTGTACATAATATCTGTCATATATATGAAGTTACCTGGAATTATCCTATTAGTATCAGACATTGTCTGGCAAAGTTCCTGAGCAAAACTTTTACATTCATCCTCTCCAACGCCTACAACGTATTTCACTCCACCTGCAGCTCCAGCTATTGTTTCTACTCTCCCCATATTTAAAGCGCTAAAAGCTTTTTTTATCATTACTATATCTTCACTAATAGTAGACTTAGCTGCATTAAGCAATTGGGTAAAAGTATTTAAGTTAATTACCTTGTTTGGATTTTCCACAAGAATCTTAGTTATAGCTGAAACCCTATTGTTTCTGCTGAGCTTTTTCATATTATCACCTACTCTATTGGGATTTTTTGTTTAACAACAATACTATTATTCATATTTTATTCTAATTCACGAATAATATCAACAGTAATATAGGAGTTTATCCAATAGAAAACCGAACTTTGTAATATACATATAACTTTTTATCCGTTTTTTCTAAATTAAACTTAGATTCCCTAGTAAAAAAGACCATATAAAAAAGATTCCATTTAGCCTAGTGTTTTTTTTCATAAAAATGTATATAATTAATAAAGAATATATTTTTATGTATGTATATAATTATTCTTAAGGAGTGATATTTTGGCTTTTGATTTAAACAAAGATTCCAATAAAAAAGTCCATTTCATTGGAATAGGCGGCATAAGTATGAGTGCTTTAGCAGAAATTTTACTTAAATATGGCTATAAAGTTTCCGGCTCAGATATGAAAAGTTCCAATATAACAGAGAGATTAAAGGAAAAGGGTGCAGAAATTTATATAGGCCACGCTGCAGAAAATGTTCTTTCTTCAGATATCGTAGTATATACTGCTGCTATTTCCCCTGATAATCCAGAATTCATAAAAGCTAAGGAACTAAATCTAACTATGATGGATAGAGCGGAGTTTTTAGGCCTTATTATGAAAGGACATAAATACAATGTAGCTGTAACTGGTACTCACGGCAAAACTACTACTACTTCTATTCTCTCTCATATTTTACTTGATGCCCATGTGGACCCTACAATCTTAGTAGGAGGAGAACTAGACATAATCGGAGGAAATGTTCTTACTGGGAACAGCGACTACTTTATAGCAGAAGCTTGTGAGTATAAAGCTTCCTTTTTAAAATTTTATCCTTATATAGGTATAATTTTAAACATAGACGCAGACCATTTAGACTTCTATAGAGATCTTAATCACATAAAGGAAACCTTTGAAAACTTTGTATCCTTAATACCAGAAGATGGTTTCCTTATAGGTAATGCGGAGGATGAAAATGTTTATGACATTATGGAGAAAACCAATTCATGCAATATAATATCTTATGGTTTTAATAAGGGTAGCTTGCAAGCTCATAAAATAGAGCTTGATAATATGGGTTGTGCCTCTTTTGATGTTATATATAAAGGAAGTTTCCTCTTTAGAGCATCTCTTGCTGTGCCTGGAAAACATAATATCTTAAATTCTTTGTCTTGTATCGCTACTGCCTTAGCACTAAATATAGACTATTCTCATATGTCAAAGGGACTAAGTTCCTATAAGGGCACCCACAAAAGGTTTGAGGTAAAGGGTCGTAGAAATGGTGTTACAGTAATTGACGACTACGCTCATCATCCTACTGAAATTAAAGCTACACTAAGCACATCTAAAAGTATTCCCCATAAGAGAATATTTTGTGTATTCCAGCCCCATACCTATACAAGAACCATATCCCTGCTAGATGATTTTTCTGAAAGCTTCTATGATGCTGATGAAATCATTCTTGCAGACATATATGCTGCCCGTGAAAAAGACACAGGTATTGTAAGTTCTAATACCTTAGGAGACAAAATACGAGATAAAGGTTTAAAATGCATTAACTTGCACAGTTTTCAAGACATACAAGATTACTTGAGAAAGAATACAGAAGAAGGAGATCTAGTCCTAACAGTAGGAGCTGGGGACATAGTAAAAGTTGGAGAAGCCTTCCTAAGAGATTAGTCCCCTAAGCTAGGCCTAGATCCTTATATATTAGATGTCATATAATATGGAAAACTTCTAAAAAACTATTGACTTAGTAAAAGCCTAGTAGTATTCTTATAAAAAGTGCTATTAATTTTTGTAAAGGAGGTAGGAATAATGTTGACAATAATATATGCAGAGAACTATAAAAAGCTAAATCAATTTAACTTTTATAATTCTACATATACAAAGAAATCATTAGCCCTATCTCTAGAGAGCATGCCTTGATTTAAAAGGCTATGCTTTAATGTGAATGACTCTATAATTGATTAAATTATGGTCATGGGCTAATACCTATGGCCTTTTTTACTCTTCAGATTTTTCGTCTGAATTTTTATGGGCCATGGTTTACCATGGCCTTTTTTAGTTGCTGGGCTCATATAGATAAATAATTTTGGGCCCTATGGATTTTGCTTAAGGGGGAGAATTATCAATGAAAAGAATTTTTAACTATGTACTAAAGCATAAAGCCTTGCTCATTGTGCCTAGTATAGCCATGCTTATGACCATAATTGCAGATATGTTCAATCCGTATTTTGCTAAGGTCATCATTGGCGATGTCATCGGCGAAAAGAAAAGCAACCTACTCTTAGGAGCCTTACTTGGCCTTCTAATAGTATCAGTATTAAGAACCATACTAGGATATGTAAAAGAATATCTCTTTGATGTACTTTCAGCCAAGGTAAATACAGATATCAAACAGGAACTCTTTGATTATATTCAAAGCCTTCCCTTCAGTTATTTCGATAGGATGAACACAGGAGAGCTGATGTCAAGAATTAACGAGGACGTAGAAAATATCTGGAGAACTATTTCCTTTGGTTTAAGATTATTCGTAGAAAGCATCATTTATTTCATTTTAGCTAGCTCCATGCTCTTCTATTTAAACTGGAAGTTAGCTATGGTTTGCTTAGCAATCATGCTACCTATTGCTTATATTGCAATAGTATTTGAAAAGAAAGTAGGAGTAACCTACGGAAAAATCAGCGATCAAGGTGCAGTATTAAACACTACTGCCCAGGAAAATATAGCTGGTGTTAGGCTAGTAAAGGCTTTTGCTAGAGAAAAACATGAAATATTTAAATTTTTAGGAATGAATAAAGACAACTATAAGCTTAACATGGAACAAGCTACTATCGTTGCTAAATATCTTCCTCAAACAGAGTTTTTAACAAACCTAGCTCAAGTTGTTATGATTGTCTTAGGAGGAATACTAATTATTCGTAAGGATCCAACTGCTTTAGACGTTCCCACTCTAGTAGCCTTTAGCGGATATATGTCCATGCTTATATGGCCTATGAGAAACCTTGGTTGGATTACAAACATGCTAGCACAAAACAGTGCTTCAGCTAAAAAGATATTTGCCATATTAGATACAGGCTCAGATATAAAGAATATTTCCAATCCAGTTACACCTTCTGAAGTCGAAGGCCATATAGTCTTTGATAATGTTACCTTTAAATACAAGGACCATGAAGTGCTGAAAAATATTAGCTTAGACATAAAGGTTGGCAGCACTGTAGCCATAATGGGAACTACCGGTTCAGGAAAAACTTCACTTATAAATCTCATAGGCAGATATTATGACGTCTCTGAAGGTTCTGTAACACTTGATGGAGTAAATGTAAAAGATCTAGACCTTAAAACTCTAAGAAGGAACATGGCCATAGTACCTCAGGATACCTTCTTATTCTCAGATACTATATTGGAAAACATAAGGATAGGAAATAGGAATGCTTCCATAGAAGAAATAATAGAGGCCTGCCAAATGGCTTGTGCAATGGAATTTATAGAGGATTTAGACCAGGGTTTTGACACCATCATTGGAGAAAGAGGTATAGGACTATCAGGAGGACAAAAGCAAAGACTTGCCATAGCTAGATCCCTAGTAAGAAAGGCCAGCATAATGATTTTAGACGATGCTAGCTCTGCTCTAGACATGGAAACTGAATACCAGCTTCTTAAAAACTTAAACTCCCTTAATAAAAAGGCTACTACCTTTATTATTGCCCACAGAATATCTGCTGTAAAAAATGCAGATTTGATAGTCTATCTTGAAAATGGAAAGATTGTTGAAAAAGGCAATCACAATGAACTACTAGCCCTTAAGGGACGATTATTTAAACCCTTACAGGGGCAAGGTTTTCTTTGTAGTTTTCCTTATGATCTTTGTTATGCTAATAGGAATTTTAAACCCTTATCTTTTAAAGGTAGCCATTGATACTAATATTACAAATAATGATTTGCCTGGCCTTGTCATTATTGGATTCGTTATGTTAATCCTAAACTACTTGGCCCTTTTAGCCTCAAGAAAAAGGATAAAAACCATGGCCTCTGTTACCAATAATATAATGGTAAACATCCGCCATGAACTTTATGGACATATTCAAAAACTATCCTTTTCCTTCTTTGACAACAGGCCTGTAGGGAAAATTTTAGCCAGAGTAATAGGTGATGTAAATGCTTTGCAGGAACTCTTTAATAATAGTATAACTAATTTTATACCAGAGCTTTTAAGCTTAGTCTGTGTGACCATAGTAATGATGACCATGAACTACAGGCTAGCCCTTTTGGCAATAGCTATACTGCCCTTCCTAGCAGTAGCCATGTTTCTTATTGAAACTATTAGCAGAAAAAGATGGCAACAATTCAGAAAAAAACGTTCCAACATGAATGCTTATACCCATGAACAATTTTCAGGTATAAGAATAGTCCAAGGCTATGCTACTGAGGAAGCTTCCTCAAAAGCCTTTTCTCAGTTACTTAAAGAAATGATGGATTCTTTCATAAGCGCCGTAAGGCTAAACGACCTATTTTGGCCCTTAGTTGAACTATCTTGGGGGATTGGTTCTATAATAGTTTACTGGTACAGCGTAAAATTAATAGGAATGGGTGTTACAGTTGGTACTGTCATCGCCTTCTCCTCCTATATCGGAATGTTCTGGAGACCTATATTAAATATTAGCAGTTTCTACAACACCCTAATAACTAACTTTGCTGCAGCAGATAGGATTTTCGACATTATGGACATAAAACCGGATATAAGCGATTCTGACACAGTAGCCAAAATGCCTAAAATTAAAGGTAAGGTTGAATTTAAAAATGTAAGTTTCTCCTATGAAGATGGTGTTACTGTCCTTGACAAGGTAAGCTTTGAAATCCCTGCTGGGGAAACAGTAGCTCTGGTAGGTGCCACCGGTGCTGGAAAGACTACTATTGTGAATTTAATAAGTAGATTCTACGATACTAGCTCCGGGAAAGTATTAATCGATGGCATTAATGTTAAGGATGTAGAATTAGAGTCCTTAAGAAGTCAAATGGGCATAATGCTTCAAGATACCTTCTTATTTTCAACCACTATTAAGGAAAATATCCGTTACGGTAAGCTAGACGCCACTGATGAGGAAGTAATAGCTGCTGCTAAAGCAGTAAATGCCCATGACTTTATCATGAAACTTCCAAAAGGCTATGACACCGATGTTAATGAAAGAGGTTCCAGATTGTCTGTAGGACAAAGACAATTAATCTCCTTCGCTAGAGCCTTACTGGCTAATCCTAGAATATTAATACTAGATGAAGCAACTTCAAACATAGACACAGCTACAGAAAGACTAGTTCAAAAAGGAATTCAAAAGCTCCTCATGGGCAGAACTTCCTTTGTTATAGCTCACAGATTATCTACTATAAGAGACTGTAATAGAATCATGGTTATTAACGATGGAAGGATAGTTGAAACTGGAAGTCATGAGGAATTAATGAAGCTTAAGGGAAGTTACTATACTTTATATATGTCCCAATATAAGTTCCTAAACGAAGGGGCTTAAGGTTTACAAGTTAAACCTGAGAGGTCAGATTTCTGAGATTTATGTAGAAAAATAAAACGGGTGAAAAATCCCCGTTTTATTTTTTATGTGAATAATTTAAACTAATGCCTTCTGTTCTGTTACTAATCTCTTACTTTCCCATATCCTTGTCTTCCATCTATACAAGGCTATAACCCCTCTTAACCATTCATCAGACATAAGTCCTATCCATACTCCTACCAAGCCCCAGTTCATCTTAATACCTAAAAGATAGCAGAAAAGTACAGATGTAAACCAAGGTGATATGATTCCTGCCACCGCTGGAAAGGTAGCATCTCCCGACGCTTTTAGGGCATTTACTACAACCAGATTAAAGACCCTTCCCAGTTCAAGTAAAATAGAATACCAAAGTAGCTTACCGGCCATTTGAATAATATCCTCATTACTAGTTAAAATAGATACTAAAGTTTTGCCGAAAACTGCAATAACAGTTGACATAATAGCCGCTATTACAAGGCTGACCTTCAAGCTCCTTAAACATGCCTTATAGGCTCTATCATTTTCCCTAGCTCCTACATGATGTCCAACAATTATTTGAGTTCCTTGTCCTAAAGATATTCCAAATAACATAACAAACCATAAAATATTCATGGTGTAAATTTTAGTAGACACCGCTATAGCCCCCATGGTGTTTATCATAGCTGTTATTACCAATTGGGAAACTTGATAGGCACCTGATTCAGCAGCAGAAGGTAATCCTATAGCAATTATCTGCTTTGCTAAATCTTTTCTAAAGGAAAATAGAGACTTAAAAGAAGTCTTTATATCTATTTTTTTCATTATTACAAAGAATACTAGGAAGAATGCAAGAGTTTGGCTCACTGCTGTAGATATAGCCACACCTGTCACACCTAATACTGGAAGTCCAAAAAAGCCATAGAGAAATAGGCTGTTCCCTATTACATTTACAATATTCATTCCCATAGTCACATACATACTTACTTTTGTTTTTCCAAAGCTTCTTATTATGGCAGCTGTAGTTGTAAGCAGGGCCTGTATAAAGGAAACACTACCTACAATTCGTAAATAAGTACTTGCATAATCCATTAATTCCACTGGTGTGTTTATAAGTCTAAGTAGAGGTTTAGCAAAGATAACTATTCCACCACTTAGAATAAGGCCAAAGATAAAGTTTAATAGCAAGGCAGTATTAGCAGCCTCAACAGCCTTCTTTCTTTGATTAGCTCCTAAGTACTGAGATATAGTAATTAAGATACCTGTGGAACTTACAGCATATATTAACATTAGCATAAAATTCACCTGATTTGCTATTCCCACCGCTCCAACAGCATTGTCAGAATAATGACTTAACATAAAGGTATCTACATTGCCTAGAAACATTCTTAGCAAGGTTTCTATAAAAATAGGCCATGTAATTGCAACAAGACTTAACTTTTTTACACTGTTTTTACTTTCTCCCACAGTCCCACCTCTTTAATATACTTTCTATGAATCCTAATAAAACATACATTAATTCTAACACAAGATCTAGATAATTAAATGTACATTCTTATAAACATTCATTCCATAATTATTGAAAAACAGGTATAATTAATATATGAGGAAATAAGGGAGTGATGGCATGGACAATTTCACATTTCATAATCCTACTAAGATTATCTTTGGAAAAGCTACTGAAAATAAGGTTGGTACAGAAGTTAAAAAATACAGCGATAAAGTCTTACTTTGTTATGGCAGTGGTAGTATTAAAAAAACAGGATTATATGACAGAGTAATAAATTCACTTAAGGAAAATAAAATAGACTACTTTGAATTATCTGGAGTAAAGCCTAATCCCCGATTAAGTCTTGTTAAACAAGGGATAAAACTCTGTAGAGAAGAAAAGATTAAGTTTATTCTTGCAGTAGGTGGCGGTAGTGTTATTGACACAGCTAAAGCTATTGCCGTAGGTGTTCCTTATGATGGTGACGTATGGGATTTCTATATAGGAAAGGCAAGGCCTAAGGCTGCCCTGCCTGTGGCTACCATATTAACAATACCTGCTGCAGGTAGTGAAGCCAGCAACAGTTCTGTTATTACTAATGAAGATGGTTGCTATAAGAAAGGACTCAGCAGCAATTATATTTTACCGGTCTTCTCCATACTAAACCCAGAGCTAACTTACAGCCTACCAGCTTATCAAACTGCTTGTGGAGCTGCAGATATGATGGCTCATATTATGGAAAGATACTTTACAAACACAGAAAATGTGGAGCTTACAGACAGACTATGTGAGGCAAGCTTAAAAACCATTATAAACAACGTAACAAAAGCCATAGAAGATCCAGAAGATTATAACTCTAGGGCAGAAATTATGTGGTCTGCTACTATTGGCCACAATAACTTATTAGGCACTGGCCGAGTTGGTGACTGGGCTTCACATGCTATTGAACATGAACTTAGTGCAATATATGATATTGCTCATGGAGCAGGCTTATCAATCATATTCCCTGCTTGGATGAAATACGTATATACCCATGATATAAATCGTTTTCTTCAATTCTCCGCCCGTGTTTGGGATGTAGACTTTCACTTCTCCTCCCCTGAAGAAATTGCTTTAGAGGGAATAAAGAGAATGATAAAATTTTTCAAAGCTATCGATCTACCAGTAACACTGACAGAAGCCGGCATTAGCGATGATAAATTCGAAGAAATGGCAGACAAGTGCACTGACTTTGGCAAACATACTGTAGGTAACTTTGTTAAGCTTAATAGAGATGACATTGTTAATATCTATAAGTTGGCCAAGTAATTATAACTCTTNCCTCTGAAGTAAAGCTTTTCATACTTAGACAATAAGGAGTTCAAAGACCAANGAACAATGAAACAGGACCTTTCCTAGCTCTACTGGGAAAGGTCCTTAAATTTATAAGGACCTTCTTCACACTTATACTAGGAAAAGAAACTTGCATAAAAACCCTAATAATGACAAAGAATAATCAGTATAGAAATCATAGTATTAATTAGGAAGGGAGAGTTAAGATGACTAATTTCTTAATATCCGCAGCTGCCAACGGAGTTCTTATACTTATTTTCTTCTTTATTTTTAAAGCCATTATTAGTGGGCCTACAAGACATAGGATCTATGAAAAAATAATGAGCTCCTTTGCAAAATTTATAATCTACATTTTCATAGCCTCACTAGCCATAACAGGAATAAGCACATACATTTTACGTCGAACAAGAAATATGGCCTATATAAATATCCTGGCACCAGCTTTAGTGTCTGTTTTAGTAGGCTTTGTAGCTTCTACTGTCCCTGTAAAAGGTGCAAATGAAGAAAAAACAAAATCTTAAAATAAAAAGTTCAGATCTAAACCTGAACTTTTTATCTTATAATATTAATTTAATAATATGATTGCATATATCATCCATTTTACTGGCAAGGGTTTTACTAATTCCCTCCTTCATTTCTATACTTGCTATTTCAATACCAATAAAAAAAACCTTTAACCTCTTTTTATAAAGCATCAATGTATTCATCAACTTAAAACCATTCATAGAAGAAGCAATATATTTTTTATCCTTCTTACTCTTTAGACTGGAAAAGGTTATACTTCCCGGTAGAATACCATAATATGTTGAATCCATCACATAAACTTCGTCACCAGGTTGTATATCTTCTATACAGGAATTCATATCTGCTTCACTAATTATAACGTCAACTCCTTTCTCTACCATTAGCTCTCTTATTCTTTTCCCGACTACTAAAGCAATGCCGTCATCTTGCATAAACCTATTACCGATAGCAATTACCTTTTTATTCATATATATAACAATATCAACCATCCTTTTATGTTAATTGAGGTATTTCTCACCTAACTGCAAATAAACTCTACTAAACTTTAGAGATTATATTTATTATTATTTTATTTATATGAAAAAAACTAAATAAAAAGAATTTTTTATTACTTTATTGCAATAAAAATAAAAGTGACAGCCTATTATAGACTGTCACTTTTATCAACTTCTACTTACTATCTTTCCTCTTTGTANTTAATCACTTCCTCCAATTTATCTGCCCTTCCTGCAGCTTTGCACAAGGCCATGGTAAAAAGAACAACTAACACTAATAAAATTAATAGACAGATCAAAGCTATCACCACTTTTCAAAAATTAATACCTGTAATTTATCTTTCCATTAAAGCCTTGCCTTTATTCACTTAAATATTTCTTTATTAGCATAATTAAAATTACAATTTTGGATATACTTAAATATGATTATTTTTATTAGGAGTGATTAATTTGCACCATAAACATAAGGATTTATTCAAGAAAATAGTTAAAGCATATTATGATGATAACTTGGAAGAAAGTATAAAAGATATAATGGAGGAGGAAAATGTAAACAAAACTCAGCTTTTTAAAACCATATCTATGCTCTGCGGTGTAGACTTAGATTACGATGAAAATTACATTGAAAACTTAAAAAAAGCTNTTTCTGCCTATAAACTTGAACATAAGATAGTTGATAGAGTCTTAGACTGTGGTGGTGACTGCAAGGGCGACGATGGCATGACAAATTGTCAACGTTCCTGTCCCTTTGATGCTATTTTAACAGACCCTGAAACAGGCAAAACCTATATAGATATTGAAAGNTGTCAGGATTGTGGTACCTGTGTAGAAGCCTGCGAAAACGGCCATATTATGGATAGGGCTGAATTTATCCCCTTCGCCCATCTACTAAAAGACAAGGCTCCTGTACTAGCTACAGTAGCTCCAGCTATATATGGACAATTCGGGGAAAATATATCCTTAAACCAATTAAGAACTGCCTTTAAAAAGATGGGGTTCACAGATATGTTTGAGGTAGCTTTCTTCGCAGATATGTTAACTCTTAAGGAAGCCGTCGAATTTAATCACCATGTAAATGAAACAGATGACTTTCTTATAACCTCTTGCTGTTGTCCTATGTGGGTAGCTATGATTCGTAAAGTATACGACAATATGGTTAAACATGTATCTCCTTCCGTATCTCCAATGATAGCAGCAGGTAGAATCTTAAAAAAGCTTAATCCCGATGCAAAAGTAGTCTTTATAGGCCCCTGCATAGCTAAAAAGGCAGAAGCAAAAGAAAAGGACTTACTCGGAGATATTGATTATGTCTTAACCTTCGAAGAATTAAAAATAATTTTTGAAGCTTTAGAAATTGAACCTGCAGAGTTGCCAGAAACTGAAACTATAGAATACGCCTCCCGTGGTGGTCGCTTATACGGAAGAACAGCTGGTGTGTCTACGGCAGTCAGCGAAGCAGTAGAAAGAATGTTTCCAAATAAAAGTGAAAAAGTACGAACAACTCAAGCTCACGGAGTTGTTAACTGTAAGGAGCTGCTATCAAAGCTTCAAAAAGGTGAAGTTGATGCTAACTTTATAGAAGGCATGGGCTGCCTTGGTGGTTGTGTAGGCGGTCCTAAACGTNTTGTCCCTATGGAACTAGGAAGAGACAGATTAAATGACCTATGCGACAAATCTGAAATAAAAGTTTCTATAGACAGTGATCGTATGATGGATGTATTAAAAAGAATAGGTATCAACTCCATAGATGATATGATTAATAAAGAAAATACAGGCATCCTAGAAAGAAACTTTAGATCTTAGCTTTTAACTTTTTTAAAGCTAAAGACTAGAGAAACTTAATTTATACATGTTCCAAGGAGTGAAAGTTCAACAGTTATGGAGCATGTATAAATTAATAGTTGCAATTTACTCCTTTACATAGACCCTGCCCAATCTTCTAGTTAACTTATCAAAAATTAAGGCTGGCAAGTGGTATCTTATCTTTAAAGACCTCTATAGCTTTTTATGCTATAATCTTTATGAGGTGATTAAATGCTAACAAATATTAAAGCTGCAATTTTTGATTTAGATGGAACTTTAATCGATTCTATGTGGGTTTGGGAAAAGATTGATGTGGACTACCTTCTTTCTAAGGGTTTCCAAATGCCTGAAGGCTTTAGAAAGGACATTGCACACCTAAGCTTTGAAGATAGTGCAGTGTACTTTAAAAAAAGATTTAATTTAGAAGATTCCCTAGAAAAAATAAAAGATGATTGGCACAATATGGCCGTTAAAGAATATAGCACTAATGTAAAATTAAAAAAGGGGGCTAAAGAATTCTTAACCTACTTAAAAAACAAGGGCATAAAAATAGGACTAGCTACCAGTAACTACGCTGCTTTAATTTCCATAGTGCTAAATAATAATGACATCCACCATCTATTCGACGCCATAACAACAACTAATGAAGTTTCAAGGGGAAAAGACTGCCCTGATGTTTATCTTCTTGCTGCTGAAAAGCTAGCTGTTGATCCTTCCCAATGTATTGTATTTGAGGACATACTCCCTGCTGTATTAGCAGCAAAATCCGCAGGAATGAAAGTAGTAGGTGTATTGGATCAAGCTGCCAGTGACCAGTGGGATGAAATAACAAAAAATGCATATATAACTATTACAGATTTTACTTCACTTAACTATAACTTACCGTAAAAAATATAAAAAAGCATTTATAAAACCTTCTTATTGTTAAGTTTAAATACTAACATAAGAAGGTAAATTCATAAATGCTTAAATACTTTTATAAAATTACTTGTATTCCACAGTATACTTGTTCCTTAATGAAGCAACAAAATTTGAGTATAGCTGTTTTTGCTTTGCATTTAGTATAGCTGCAACTATTTCATCTTTAACTTCCTCAAAACTTTTAATACCTGCAGGCTTCCTATCTGTTACTTCGATTATATGATAACCAAACTTTGTTTCTACTGGCTCACTAATCTCTCCTACCTCTAAACTAAAAGCTNCTTCCTCAAATTCTGGAACCATTTTACCCTTAGTGAAATAGCCTAGTTCTCCTCCTCTTGCTTTTGATGGACAAACCGAATATTCATTAGCAACTTCTGCAAAATCCATTCCATCCTTAATCTTCTTGTATGCTTCTTTAGCCTTATCTAAATCCCCATTTAATATGTGTCTAGCATTCAAGCTTTCTTCTTGCAAGAACCTGCTCATATTATCCTTATAAAAAGCTTCTGCNTCCTCTAAGCTTACATTAGCCTGATCCATAACCTTACTCATAGCATATCTAGTTAACAATTCTCTTTTTGTATTTTCAAGTTCCACTAAAAAATCCTTGTTCTGATCCATCTTATTGTCTATTGCATACTTATGTGCTAATAGAGAAATAACCATTTGCTCTAGTAATTGTTTTCTTCCTTCTTCAGTAGCTAAAAACTCCTGTCTTTCCTTAGGAAATCTTGATATTGTTGCAATAAGATCCTCTTCTGTAATCTCAACACCTTCAACCACTGCTAAAACCTTCTTATTTGTCATATAAAATATCTCCTTACAAATTGAATTTAGTAATCTATTTTATTGTAACATTCCGCTTTTTAGCTGTCAATTTTACTTAAAATGAAAAAAGCTTGAGTTAAGAACTCAAGCTTTTTTGGTGGCTGGACCAGGAATCGAACCAGGGACACGAGGATTTTCAGTCCTCTGCTCTACCGACTGAGCTATCCAGCCTTATGTATTTGAGCCTTTCGGCTAACCTGGCAACGTCCTACTTTTCCACTCAGTCTCCCAAGCAGTATCATCGGCGCTGTGAGGCTTAACCATCGTGTTCGGGATGGGAACGGGTGTAACACT
>JGI24709J26583_10000528_pt1 | contig 32679 bp, 22 predicted proteins | sample BioPla2DNA1_FD_26583 | JGI IMG/M metagenome (IMG submission 26583) | reverse complement strand
AAAACAGCCGCCAATATCCACAGCGCATCCATTTTATCGCAATATAGCGGCGGCGATTTTCTGAAGACGTCGACCGGGAAGATCTATGCTGGTGCTTCTCCCGAAGCGGTCTACGTGATGTGTCATGCGATTAAGTCGTACTATAATAAGACAAAAACTAAAACGGGTATCAAAGTTTCAGGGGGCGTTTCATCGGTGAAAGACGCGGTGAAATACTACACCATCGTGAAAGAAATGCTGGGCGAAGCGTGGCTCTCTCCCACTCTATTCAGAATCGGAACGAGTCGCTTGGCGGACATACTACTGAAGGAGATAACCAACTAAAACATAAGATTCAATATAAAAATTAAAAAAAAGCAATGAAAAAAAGAGTTTTACTACCTGCTATTGTGGTTGGAATGCTGCTAAGCATGAACGCCCAAGCGCAGGAGAGCAAAGCCATTTCCCCAATTCGAAAGCTGCCCTATTGGCAAGACGTGAACGTGGTAAAGGTAAACAGAGAACACCCGCGCACGCAGTTTATGACGTTCGAGACCAAAGAGGATGCCCTAAACAAACGTTTTGAAGAGAGTGAATACTACATTTCATTAAATGGTACCTGGAAATTCTACTTCGTTGATGGGTACAAAGAACTTCCCGAAAACATTACCGACTCTACCGTTTCAATGGGAGGATGGAAAGATATTAATGTCCCCGGTAACTGGGAAATGCAAGGTTTCGGAACGGCCATTTACGTGAATCATCCTTACGAGTTTGTGGAAAGAGACCCCAGAACCCGTTATCCCAAAATGGAGCAGCCCTGGTTACCCGAGGAGAACCCGGTGGGTGTTTATAGAAGAGAGATAGATATTCCGCAAGAGTGGAGCGACAGAGAAATTTTCCTGACCATCGACGGGGCAAAATCGGGCGTGTATGTCTATATCAACGGTAACGAGGTGGGATACAGCGAGGACTCGAAAACCGCTGCCGAATTTCGTATCAGCCCATACGTGAACCCCGGGAAAAACTCGTTGGTGCTGAAAATTTTCCGTTGGAGCACAGGCTCCTACCTCGAGTGTCAGGACTTTTGGCGGATAAGCGGCATCGAACGTGATGTCTACCTGTGGAGCCAACCCAAAACATCGTTGCGCGATTTCAGGGTAAAATCAACGCTTGACGACACCTATAAAAACGGTGTTTTCGAGTTGGAAGCCACCATTAGCAATTACGATAGAGGCTTTTCCATTGCCCAAGTCTCTTACGAGCTGATGGACGCATCCGGGAAAACGGTTCTTTCTGATGCACTACCTATCAGTATTCAATCGGGTGGTGAAGACGCTATTCAGTTCCCAGCGAAAGAGTTGCCAAACGTAGCTACGTGGACATCTGAGCAACCCAATCTCTATAAACTCTTTATCACCGTGACGAAAGAGGGCGACGAAACAGGCGAGGTAGTCCCCTACAGGGTAGGTTTCCGTCGTTTCGAAATCAAGGCGGTAGAGACTGGTAGTAGAACAGACAGGCTCTTTTTGGTTAACGGTCAGCCCATCAAGCTCAAGGGGGTTAACATTCACGAAACCAATCCTAAAACGGGTCATTATGTTCCCGAGGAGTTGATGCTTAAAGATATCGAGCTGATGAAACAGCACAATATCAATACCGTACGTTTGGCACACTACCCGCAACAACGCCGTTTCTACGAACTATGTAGCGAGTACGGACTGTACGTCTATGATGAAGCGAATATTGAATCGCACGGCCTCTACTACGGCGACCACTCTTTATCGAGACATCCCGAATGGGAGCAGGCACACATGGATAGGACGGTAAACATGTTTGAACGAAACAAAAATCACCCGTCGGTTGCCATCTGGTCGCTAGGAAACGAAGCCGGAAACGGGATAAACTTTTTCCACACTTACAAGTATTTGAAGGATCAGGAACGATATTTCATGAATCGTCCAGTTAACTACGAACGTTCGCTCTGGGAGATGAATACCGACATGTATGTTCCCCAATATCCTTCTGCAGCTTGGCTGGAGGAGATCGGTAAGAGAGGCAGCGACCGACCAATAGTTCCTTCAGAATATTCACACGCTATGGGGAATTCCAACGGGAACCTCGATATTCAGTGGGAAGCCATTTATAAATACCCGAACCTACAAGGTGCCTACATTTGGGACTGGGTTGACCAGGGAATGGATGCAGTGGACGAACATGGACGCCACTTTTGGACATATGGCGGTGATTACGGTGGCCTCGATATGCCGAGTGACGGTAATTTCAACTGCAACGGTCTTATTAATCCAGACAGAACCCCCCACCCTGCCATGGCTGAGGTGAAATACGTGCACCAAAATTTCGCATTTGAAGCGGTGGATTTGGGAGCAGGAAAATTTCGGGTTATCAACCGTCAATATTTTTCCGATACCGATGGGTACACATTCAGATACACGATTACTGAAAACGGTAAAAAGGTGACCGACGGAACCATACCGGTAGCACTGCAACCTCAACAATCTAAAGAGTTCGCAATTCCTGTCGGTAACGTGAAAGTGAATGATGGCGCCGAGTACTTCTTGAATTTTGAAGTCGTGCAAAACGAAGCGGCTCATCTCGTTCCTGGCAATCACGTGGTGGCAATCGAGCAGTTCCAGCTACCGATTTCAACCCCAAAACAGTCGCTCGACCAGACGTCATCTGAAAGATCCGGACTAAAAATCAACAGTTCTGCCGACAAGGTGGAAGTAACGTCATCGGCAGTAACATTCGTTTTCGATAAGAAAAAGGGAGCAGTTACCTCCTACAAAGTAAACAAAATGGAGTATTTTGACAAAGGGTTTGGTATTCAGCCCAACTTCTGGCGTGCTCCCAACGATAACGATTACGGAAACGGAAGCCCGCATCGCCTGCAGGTTTGGAAACAGTCAAGCAAAGAGTTCAATGTTATCGATGTGAAATCTTTTGCCGAAGGTGACAAAGCGGTGATAGAAACCACCTATTTGCTTGCTGCTGGGAATATTTACACTGTAAAATACACTGTCTATCCTTCTGGAATCGTGAAAGTAGATGTGCACTTTATGTCGACCGATATGGAAGCAGCACAAATGGAGGCATCCGAAGCGATGCTTATGGCAACAGCATCGCCCGAAGCTACCGCTGCCCGCAAAGCCTCATCGGAACTGATGGTTCCGCGTATTGGCGTACGATTTCGCCTACCGGTGGCGATGAATAAGGTGGAATATTTCGGTCGGGGTCCAGGTGAGAACTATATCGACCGAGCATCTGGTTCAAAGGTGGGACGGTACAGCACCAGCGCCGAAGAGATGTACTTCCCCTACGTTCGGCCACAGGAAAACGGTCACCGCACCGATACCCGTTGGGTAGCCTTCTCAGATAAAAAAGCAGGTTTGATGGTGGTTGCCGATGAAACAATCGGTTTTAACTCACTGCGTAACACGGTGGAGGACTTCGACTCCGAAGAGGCAACTCACCGCCCCTACCAGTGGAACAATTTCAGCAGTGAAGAGATTGACGCTCGTAACGATGCGGATGCAAAGAACAGACTGCGTCGCCAAACGCATATTAACGACATTACACCGCGAGATTTCGTGGAAGTTTGTATAGATATGAAGCAGCAAGGTGTGGCCGGTTACAATAGCTGGGGTGCCCGTCCCGAGCCTGAATACTCGATCCCTGCCAACCAAAATTACAAGTGGGGCTTTACCCTCGTGCCGGTAAATGATGCAAAAGAGATCGAGAGCAAATCGATACTGAAGTATTAGAATTGATTAAATGTGAATATAACCGCTGGAGATCTGATTTTTCCCGCGGTTTTTATTACATTTATATATTTGTTTGGCCATATCTAAAGAAAGGAACAAACTTTTTTAATATAATAATAAATGGTTCCGTTTGACTTTTTAAAAAATCAACTAAGTAACAAATTCTTAATAAAAATGAAACCTCTTCGTAGCAAAAATCATATATCTTTGTTATGGGGCGTGGTAGTATAACTACCTATCAATGTGATTATTATTTTAAAAACATTTTAATTGTTCGGTTTTGAATGATTTAATATCAAATCAATGAAGAAAAATTTACTCACGCTAATTACTTTATGTATCGCTTTTACAGCGTTTTCTCAACAAATTGCCAAAGGTTACGTGTATAACGATGCAAATCGAAACGGACGCAAGGAACGTCGTGAAGCGGGTATCCCCAATGTAGCCGTATCCAATGGTTCGGATGTGGTTTTAACCGATTCAAAAGGTTTCTACACGATTCCTGTTTCAGAAGGGAACACTATTTTTGTGATAAAACCATCGGGTTATAAAACCCCGGTGAATGAAGATTTTATTCCTCAGTTTTATTATCATCACAAGCCAGAAGGGTCACCTGAGTCGTTCACTTACAAGGGGGTACCCCCTACCGGGGAGCTTCCCAAGTCGATTAACTTCCCGCTGTATGAGCAGGAGGAGCCAACCGATTTTTCGGTTATCGTCTTCGGTGACCCGCAGCCCTACTCCATGCAAGACCTCGACTACTTCACTGAGAAGATTATAAAAAACGTTGTGTTGAAGGAAAACACCCTGTTTGGTATCAGCCTGGGGGATATCGTGGGGGATAACCTTGACCTACATCCGCCGTATAAAGAGCGGATGCGGCTCCTTGAACTCCCCTGGTACAACGTGATGGGTAACCACGATATGAACTACGACGCGACAACCGATGAGTTATCGGATGAGACGTTCGAGCTCAATTTCGGGAGCGCAAACTACGCGTTTAATTGGGGTAACGCGCACTTCATCATTATTGACAACATCCTCTATCCCGACCCGCGTGGTAGGCAGGGCTACTGGGCCGGCTACCGTGAAGATCAGTTTCGGTTCCTGGAGAACAACCTGAAGCATGTTCCCAAAGACAAACTGGTGGTGCTATCGCAACACATCCACATGAAAGATAACTCGGGCAACTCCTACCGGCTGGAAGACCGACAGAGGCTGTTCGACCTGCTGAAAGATTACGACAACGTGCTGATCATGACGGCACACACCCATATTCAAGACCAGGTAGAGTATACCGAAGTACACGGTTGGAAAGGAAAAAAGCCACTGCACGAATATAACGCCGGCACCACGTCGGGCGACTGGTATTCGGGCAAACATGACGAGCAGGGACTACCCGATGCCACCATGCGCGACGGTACTCCCCAGGGATACGCCATCCTGAATATTAACGGCAATCAATACAACATCGACTACCGTGTAGCAGGCAGGGAAAGCGACTACCAGATGAATATCTACGCTCCCAAAGTGGTGGCCTACAAGGGGAGAACCACATCGCAGATCGTGGTGAACTTCTTCATGGGCAGCCCAACCGATAAGGTAGAGTACCGGATTGATGATACCGAATGGAAACCGATGCGCTACACTCCCGGTATTGACCCCAACTACTGGATGAAACTGGTGGAATGGGATTTTACCGAAGAGCTGCTGCCAGGTCGCAGACCGTCAAACCCGGAAACCTGTACCCATCTTTGGAGCGGTACTATGCGTCTTGACCTGCCCCCGGGAAAACATACAATTGAGGTTAGGGCAACCGATCGATACGGGAAAACCCATTTCGGTGAAAAAGAGTACATGATACTAGAAGAATAGAAGAGGGTTCACCAGCACCCCCCTCGTGTGTCATTTTGTCAGATTGCTGGCCGTTAAAACCCTATAATTAAGCCATTATGTCATGCGCCCCCTCGGGAAAGGGGGCGTTTTTTCATCGGCACACCCTTTGCCCATTAAAGGGTGTAAGAGAGTAACGACAAGTAACAACAAAACAAAAAGAAAGGACAAATATTATGACCATTATTAGACGATCAAACAGCTGGTTACCCAGTGTTTTCAATGACTTTTTTGGCAACGAATGGATGGAGCGCAGTAGCCGCTCGGTTCCCGCGGTAAACATTCAGCAAAACGAGGATGGGTTCATCGTAGAGGTAGCCGCTCCAGGAATGACAAAAGAAGATTGCTTGGTTCGCTTAGACGAGGAAAACAACCTGGTAATCTCTTTCGAAAAGAAGAGCGAAGAGGAAGAGAAGGACAAGAAAGGGACTTACCTAAGGCGCGAATTTTCCTACTCACAGTTCCAGAGAACCATGGTTCTACCGGATAACGTGGAAAAGGACAAAATCTCGGCGAAAGTTGAGAACGGGGTGTTAACCGTTGAAATTCCCACGGTTAAAGAGGAGAAGCTTAAGGAAGCCAAGTTGATTGAAATCAGCTAACCCGGGAAAGCGATTAAGAGCTATTCTAGTGCTAGAAGCCACTTCACGGTTTTCGTGGAGTGGTTTTTTCATGGAGCGGCTTTTTCGTTGATACAGGCGCTCAATAGGAGCGTTCTTTCAAGTAAGCGAGAAACATAAGCAGCAGCGACTTGTACTCTTCGTTAAACGGAAGGCCAGAGATTATGACCTCTCCCTCTGCCAGTAGTTTATCCATCTTCTCATACGCGTAGTCAACCCCACCCTGCTCTTTGGCAAATTGTAATAACCGATCTATGTTTTTATCGCTGTACTCTTGCGACGCGATTAGCTGTTTCATCTCATCGCTTTCACTGGCGGGTGCATTCTTTAGGGCATAAATCAAGGGAAGCGTTATTTTGCCCTCCTTGATATCATTACCGGTAGGTTTGCCCACATCATTGTTATAATAATCGAATATATCGTCACGTATCTGGAAACAGGTCCCTAAGATACTTCCTATACGCTGGAATTGAGCGATCAGCTCATCCCCTGCACCACCAGTGATGGCTCCAATAGCGATACTCGTACGCATCAACGAGGCAGTTTTCTTGTCGATCATCCTAAAGTAGGCCTCCTCATCAATAATAGCCTCTTTGGCTAGGGTAAACTGATCGATTTCGCCCTCTGCAAGCGCTTTCCCCTGCTCTGAGAAAATACGAATAATTTCCAGGTTGTTCGTTTTCACGATCTCTGATAACGAAGAGGAGAGGAGATAGTCACCGACAAGTACGGCACACGTATCATCGTAGACGACATGCAACGCGCTTTTACCCCTACGAATATCAGATTTGTCTATCAGGTCATCATGTATCAAGGTAGCCGTATGTAACAACTCGACGGCAACCGCCCCGTGGTAGGTCTCCGGGACGATCCCCCCGCAGGCCCTCGCGGTCAACAGAACAAGCATTGGCCGCAACCGTTTTCCGTTGGTACTAAACACGTAGGCAATCATTTCGGATAGGCGTTCGTTATCGCTCCTGAGTGATGCACACAAGTACTTTTCAAAAAGCGCTAACTCATCCCGAAGGTATCCTTTTATCACCTCACTTTGGTTCATAATAAAGCCATTTAACCTACAAAAGTAGAAATAATTCTCTTGATAGCAACAAATATTTGTAACTTTACGTTCCCTAAACGGTTTTTAAAGTGACCTATGCAAAAAAATAGACTATTCCTTCTGGATGCTTACGCGCTGATTTATCGCTCCTATTACGCGTTTATCAAATTTCCGAGAATCGATTCAAAGGGACGAAACACATCAGCCATCTTCGGTTTTGTGAACACGCTCGAAGAGGTGCTCCGAAAAGAGGAACCCACGCATATCGCGGTGGCCTTCGATCCAGAGGGACCCACCTTTCGCCACAAAGAGTTCGAGGATTACAAGGCTCAGCGAGAGGCCACGCCCGAGGTGATCAAGCTGTCGGTCCCCATCATCAAGGAGATTATCCACGCGTACAACATCCAGGTGCTGGAGGTGCCCGGGTACGAGGCCGATGACGTGATTGGCACCCTTGCCAAGCAGGCGGATAAAAGCCGGTTCGATGTCTACATGATGACCTCCGACAAAGATTACGGACAGCTCACCGAACCGCATATCTTCATGTACCGCCCCAAATACGGGAGCAGTGATTACGAAATTTTGAACGACCAAAAGGTGATCGAAAAATACGGTATCGAACGCCCATCGCAGGTGATTGACCTGCTTGGATTGATGGGCGACACCTCAGACAACATTCCGGGTTGTCCCGGCGTGGGTGAGAAGACGGCAGTCAAGCTATTGAACGAGTTCGATACCATTGAGAACCTACTGGTAAACACGGACCAACTAAAAGGCGCGCTGAAAAAAAGGGTGGAAGAGAATCGGGAACAGATTCTCTTCTCGAAATTCCTGGCCACTATCAAGACCGATGTCCCGGTAGATACAACTGCTGATGACCTAATCCTAGGGGAAAAGGACCTGGATAAAATAAGGGAGATCTTCGAGGAGCTCGAGTTCCGTACCCTGCTCACCCGTGTTTTGAAACAGGAGGCGCCCGTAAGCGGCATAGAGCCGCCCGAAAGAAAAGGACCGGTGCAAGGGGAGCTATTTGGCTTTATGGAGAACATGGGGGAACCCGAAGGAACAAGGGGAACAAGAAGCCTTGAAGCAACAGCTGAAGAGGCCAGAACAAGAAAAACAGAAAGAACAGCAGAGGCTAAAGGAGAACGCGGTAGGCAAGAAACTAAGGGCATGAATGGGAATATAGAGCCGACAATAGAAGTAATTCCCACCAGTATGGCAACCCTCGAAAGTACTCCCCATAACTACTCCCTCATACAAACGGAGGAGGAGATGACTTCTCTAACCGAGCGGCTACTGGAGCAAAGCAGCGTATGTTTCGATACCGAAACCACCAACCTGGATCCACTTCAATGCGAGCTGGTGGGTCTTTCGTTCGCCTATACAGAGGGAGAAGCGTATTACGTACCCATATCAGCCAATCAGGAAGAAGCGCATCGGCAGGTGGCCCTTTTCAAGCCCTTTTTCAAGGATGAAGCGATAGAAAAAGTGGGACAAAACATCAAGTACGATCTACTGGTCCTGCGCCAATATCAAGTGGAGGTGAAAGGTCCCCTCTTCGACACCATGATCGCCCACTACCTGCTGAACCCGGAGATTCGCCACGGGATGGACTATATGGCGGAAACCTACTTGAACTACCGAACCATACGCATCGAAGAGCTGATAGGCCCGAAAGGAAAAAACCAACGGTCGATGCGCGACGCGGATCCCGATGCCGTGAAAGATTACGCGGCGGAAGATGCCGACATCACGCTGCGGCTAAAAAATATCCTGGAGAAAGAGATCCATGAGAATGGACTAAACCAGCTGTTTCACGAGGTGGAGATGCCCCTTACAAGGGTACTGGCCGATATGGAATGGAACGGGGTGAGGCTCGACCTCGAGGCGCTCGACGAGCTGTCAACCCTCTACAACGAAGAACTTGAAAAGGTGGAACAGGAGATCATCGAGATGGCAGGGATCGATTTCAACGTGAACTCGCCCAAGCAGACCGGCGAGGTTTTGTTCGACCATTTGAAGATATCCAGTAATCCCAAGAAGACCAAGACAGGGCAATACCGGACCAACGAGGAGGAGCTGATGAAAATAAGGAGGCTCCACCCTATCGTCGATAAGATACTGGAACAGCGGGGATTGAAAAAGCTATTGGGGACCTACATCGATGCCTTCCCCCTGCTGGTGAACCCACGTACCGGCAAAATACACACCTCGTTCAACCAAACGGTAGCGGCAACGGGGCGGTTGAGCAGCAGTGACCCGAACCTTCAGAATATCCCGATACGGGACGAGCGAGGGCGCGAGTTGCGCAAACTGTTCATTCCTGACGAAGGGGCGCTGTTCGCCTCTTCCGACTACTCGCAGATAGAGCTGCGCATCATGGCGCACCTGAGTGGTGACGCCAACATGGTGGAAGCCTTCAACAAGGGGCAGGATATCCACGCGGCGACCGCGTCAAAAATTTTCAAGGTACCCCTTGAGAAGGTTAGTGGTGAGATGCGCAACAAAGCTAAAACCGCTAACTTCGGGATTATTTACGGCATCACGCCGTTTGGCCTTTCGGAGCGGCTCAATATCCCCAGGGGAGAGGCAAGGGACTTGATCGATGAGTATTTTGTCACCTTCCCCGGGGTGAAAAGTTACATGGACGAGAGCATCGCCGTGGCCCGAGAGAAGGGGTACGTGGAGACATTGCTTGGGCGAAAACGGTTTTTGCCCGATATCAACTCCCGCAACGCTACCGTACGGGGATACGCGGAACGGAACGCCATCAACGCACCTATCCAGGGAAGTGCCGCCGACATCATCAAGGTGGCCATGATACGCATCGCTGATCGATTCGAAAAGGAAAAACTGCGTTCGAAGATGATCCTTCAAGTGCATGACGAACTCGACTTCAACGTGATTTCGGATGAGCTGGAGATGGTACGGAAGATCGTGGTGGAGGAGATGGAGAACGCTTGCCGGCTATCGGTACCGCTGAAAACCGATTTTGGTGTAGGTGAGAACTGGCTGGTTGCCCATTAACCGGTGGTCATGAAAAATATTTGGCACGCACATTTAATTTTGAGACAAAAAAACCAAAGAAATGGCAACAATACTATTTGACGAGATTGTTTTTGGACCGGTACACAGCCGGCGGATGGGTACCTCACTGGGGATGAACCTGCTGCCATACGACGGCAAACTCTGCTCATTCGACTGTATCTATTGCGAGTGCGGCCTCAACAAGGACTTCCGGACGCAGACAAAGTTACCCGATCGTGTAAGTGTACGCGCCGCACTGGAAGATAAGTTAAAGTCACTCCTGAAAGAGAAAGTCGACTTAGATGTAATAACCTTTGCCGGGAACGGGGAGCCAACGATACACCCTGAATTTGGGGGCATCGTAGATGATACCATCGCACTTCGTGACCATTATTACCCAGATACGAAGATTAGCGTACTCTCTAACGGGATGCATTTGAACAAAACCGAAGTATTCAATGCGTTAAAAAAGGTTGAAAACCCCATCTTGAAGCTCGACTCGGCTTTCGATGAGACCGTTCGGCTAATTGACCATCCCAATTCACCCGATTACAGTGTGGCACGACAGGTAGATCTCTACCAGCGGTTCGGGAACGATTTTATCCTACAGACCCTCTTTCTAAGGGGTACCTTTGAAGGAAAGGGGGTAGACAATGCCACCGAAGAGGAGATTTCGGCGTGGTTAGAGCTCGTGAGAGCACTTAACCCCCGCGAAGTAATGGTTTATACCATTGACCGTGAAACGCCCGTGAAAGGGCTTGAAAAGGTTCCATACAATGAGCTGATGGAGATTGCCGAACGGGTGGAACAGTTGGGGATAAAAACCAACATCGCGGGCTAGAACACCAGCTTCATGTACTTAATATTTTTCCGATTGTACGTGTAGGTGATATGTATCGCCCCATCTTTTCCTTCGATAATGGCGGGATAACTGAATTCCCCGCTTGGCTGATCCTCGATATCAATCAGTTTTTCCCACGTTTTCCCATCGAAAGAGCCGGCGATCGCCAGTTTGTTTCGCGCAGAAGAAGTAATGGGATTATAAATAAGCAGGTGCATCCCGTTAGAGAGGGTGATGGCATCGGTTCCTGAATTATTGTTGGGAAGCTCCGTGGCTTCAAGTGATGTCCAGCTCTTGCCGTTGTCGTAAGACCATGATTCAACGACCCGTTCATTTTTAGAACGACAGAGAATCTGTAGAACGCCCTCATCGTGAAACAGAACGGAAGGTTGAATCGCATCGAACCCGTTATTATCAATCTCAATTTTTTCCCAGTTCGTGAGGTTATCATCCGACATCTCCATGTAAACGTTCCATTTCCCAACAATTTCAATGCTCGTGGGGTAAAGTATCTTCCCACCGGGAATAGTTACCGGTTTGTTCTTAATGGGACCCAGACAACCGCGGGGAATTATTTCCATGGTAGACCAGGTATACCCCTCATCGGTCGATACCTTGTATTTCCCCCACCAGGTACTGGGGCTGGGACCCACTTTGTAGTAAAGGATAAGATCCCCGTTTTCACGCTTGAATAAAACCGGATTCCAGCATGGAAAGCGAAACGAAGCACTCTGCACGCCATCAGCCACCATAACCGGGTCACTCCAGACCCCATCCTTGAACCGTGAAGTATAGATACTCACGTCAGGATGTCTCTCGTAGGTACCCCCAAACCATGCCACCAAGAGTCCATCGTCAGTTTCCACGATCGTGGAAGCATGGGCCGAAGGCACAGATTCAGGGGCACTAATGATTTCTGAATGTACCACCACAAGGTTAACATCCCGTAACGATACCCCATCAACTTGTTGAAGAGAAAAACCACGTGCGTTCAGACCTCCCACCAGCAACCAGCAGAAGCTCATTAACAGCCAAAACTTTTTATTCTGAAAAACCATATAGCTCCAATAATTTAACAATGATATCCGTATTCTCATATATTCCAGCGAATTCCTCTGCCCCGGCTCCATATGCGAACACGGGCACCATAACGGAGGTGTGCCCGGTTGTCGCGAACGTGGCATCCACTTCACCGATTGATATATCGCCCCCGGTAAGTGCCATGCCTCCCGTTTCATGATCGGCCGTTATCACGACCAGCGTGTTCGGATCTTGGTCCGCGTAATCGAATGCCACCTTGATTGCCCGATCGAAATCCAACATCTCGTCCACGGTATTCTCCGTATCGTTCGCATGACCCGCCCAATCGATTTGTGATCCCTCTACCATCAAGAAAAAACCTTTTTCGTTACCCTTAAGTAGGTTGATCGCCGCCTCGACACTTTCTGGAAGAAATTCACCTCTCTCCGGGTAGGATGCCGGATGCTCGTCCGCCACGAATCCCGCCAACCGCCCGTTGGTAACTTCTTTTATTTCATCCATCGTGAAAGCCAGCTGAAATCCCTTTTCAGTAAGTTGTGGCAGCAGATCTATGCCATCGGAACGGTCGTTAAAATAGCGCTTCCCACCTCCTATGAAAAGGGTGATATCGGAATGTAGAAAATCGACAGCAATCTCCTCCTGCATATTTCGACTGGGTTGGTGAGCAACAAATGATGCAGGGGTAGCATGAGTGATTGCACAACTGGCTATCACCCCGGTAGATAGGCCATTTTCAGCCGCGTACTCAAGGATTGATTTCACCGGGTTACCTTCCGTATCCACACCGATGGCCCCGTTGTACGTTTTTGTTCCCGTTGCGATGGCTGTACCCCCGGCTGCCGAATCGGTTATATAGTTATCTGCGGAATATGTTTTTGAAAGCCCCACAAATTGACTTTTTTCAAGGTGAAGCGACCCCTTGTTGGCAGTCATACCGGCATACACTTGGCTTACCCCCATACCATCACCAATCATGACGATCACGTTATTAACCGAAGGTCTTTCCTTTTGCACTCCTGATTTCTGGACAGAAGTACATTGACAAAACAAGATCGATACTAAAAGAAAAAGTAATAATTGAATTCGTTTCATAACCTAAATGTTAAACTATTTATTAACTGTTATACCAAGCTATTAACCCAATAAAGGGAAAATACTATAAAAAAACTATACTTGAAAAACGGATACAACCTTTTTAAGATCGATACCCAACAACGCCTGCGATAAAAGCGTGAGTTCCTCCTGATCTCCCACGAAATGATAAACATCGTGCTTGTGGGTGAGTGTTTCTCCCGGTTTTAAAAAGGCAGCCGGGGAACTGCTTTCCAATTCATAGAAGGGACCCATTATGCTACCATCTTCAAGGGGTCCATCGTTATACGCGTTCAATAGATCACCAATAAGTGGATTTCGCCCGGGGTTCCACTCCTGATTTAAGTAAGTAGCTTCGGGATGCACGTCGAAGGTAATGATGGTAAGGCATCGCGTAAGCGGGTTGTAATTACCCGCTACGCCTGTGGTCCTTTTGGCGTTTAAACCTAATTTGCCTCTCGATTTTCCATCGGTTTTAAAATAAAGTACACCCTCTTTATCTACCAATCGATTGACCGGTATTTCCCCGAAATAATCAGAGGTTACGACAACTCCCAATGCTGATTCACACCCTTTGTTATAGGGAATCACGGTCACCGCCTTCTCGGAAGGCGGGTACATATCAAGCATCCATATACATACGGTACCCGTCTTTTCGGTCCATTCAAAATCGTTTAGGTTGGTTACACTGTTTTCGGTGGAATAACCCATTACCTGCACACCTTCCGGCAAAGATACATGCAATGATTTTTCTACCTGTTCATTCTCCAACAAGGTAACCTTTCGTTTCGCCTTAAGATGCAGCCTGTTTCCAAGGTAGTTGGGCAATGACATCTCCTTGATGAACACCGTCTCATTATCCGTTATTTTTTCTGTTTCCCATGATTCAGTATCGATAGGCTTGGGAACATACCAATTGTTGAACTTTTGTTCGCTACCAGGTTCGAAGTAAATAGAATACTGTCCTCCTTCGGGTCCCAACCAAAAACGGTTTTCTCCACCAAAACCGTTTATATGCTCGTCCACCAACCCACTGTCAAAAAATCGATAGTTCACGAAACCGTGGCTATTTCCTCCTAACCCATTAACCGTGGAAGTAAACACTTTAGCCTGGTACTTAGAGGAGAGAATCAGCTGTGCTTTTTCATCCTTCGACTTCAGCACGATTAAATCGGGATCTTTTCCGGACAGGTAATGCACATCGTATCCAAACGTTCCCTTTTTATATGTCGTATCCATATTTCTATAAATTTAATTAGCGTTACCCATGCAGGAAGACAAAGTCAAACTACCTAAATTTAAATTTGCTCTGACCATATTATTTTACTTTATTATTACTTTCCTGCAAAATAAGATACTACCCTATCCTAACCCTTAAGGGTATTTTAATAACATGATAACATGAGCAGATTACACGTTAAACCTGAAATAGATAATATCACCATCTTGTACGATATACTCCTTCCCCTCCACGGCCATTTTACCCGCCTCTTTCACGGCGTTCTCGGTACCATACGCGATAAAATCTTCATACTTGATCACCTCGGCACGAATAAATCCTCTCTCAAAATCAGTATGGATCAGGCCAGCACATTGCTGTGCCTTACAGCCCTTTTGAAAAGTCCACGCGTGCACTTCATCAGACCCAATAGTAAAAAAGGTTTGAAGGTTTAATAAACTATATGCAGAGGTTATCAACCTATTCATACCTGACTCCATCAGCCCCAACTCGTTAAGAAACTCTTGTCTCTCGTCGTACGTATCAAGTTCAGCTATTTCCGATTCTACTTTCGCGGCAACCACCAAAATTTGCGCATTTTCTCCCTTTATCGCATCCTTTACTGCATCCACATATTGATTTCCTTTAACCACGCTATCCTCATCAACATTACAAACGTAAAGAACAGGCTTCGAAGTGAGCAGATAAAGATTATCAATCACTTTCTGCTCATCTTTAGTATCGAACGAAACCGTTCGCGCCGATTCACCCTTCAATAGAGCCTCTCGTACTTTCGAATAGGCATCAAACGCCACCTTGGCCTCCTTATCGCCACCCGTGACAGCCTTTTTTTCAACTTTATCTATGCGGGCCTCAATGGTTTCAAGGTCCTTCAGTTGTAACTCGACATCGATAATCTCTTTGTCCCGTACTGGATCAACCGAACCATCCACGTGAGTCACGTTCTCATCATCAAAACAACGCAGTATATGTAAAATAGCGTTTGTTTCCCGTATATTGGCGAGAAATTTATTGCCCAGTCCTTCGCCTTTACTTGCCCCTTTCACCAAGCCAGCGATATCCACGATCTCCACGGTAGCAGGCACGATCTTCCGCGGTTTAACCAATTCAGCCAAAGCGTTCAACCGATTATCCGGAACCGTGATTACGCCCACGTTTGGTTCAATGGTGCAAAATGGGAAGTTAGCCGCTTGCGCCTTCACGTGAGATAAACAGTTAAAAAGGGTGGACTTCCCAACATTGGGAAGTCCCACTATGCCACATTTAAGAGCCATATCATTAAAAATTTACAACCGAGAAAGTTATTATCACGAGCGGTAACAAAGGTAGTAAAATTTATCACAACCCATGTTTCGCGGAAATTTCTAACATCCGCTTTATCGGCTTTACTGCTTTTACCCGAACCGCTTCATCGACAAAGATTTCCGGACTCTCGTTTTCAAGACAGCGGTACACTTTCTCCAACGTGCTCAATTTCATGTAAGAACATTCGTTGTAAACGTGGTCAACATCCTCGGGAGGAGCCGGTATGAACTCCTTCCCGGGGTTAACAAGCCGCATTTGGTGTAGAATACCCGGTTCGGTAACCACGATAAACTGGTCGTGATGAGAGCGGGTGGCAAATTGAAGAAGAGAGGTGGTAGAACCCACGTGATCGGCCATCTTCAACAGGGGATCAGGACACTCGGGGTGTGCCAATATCAACGCCGAGGGATATAATTTCTTTAACTCCTTGATACGCTCAATGGAGAATCGCTCATGAACGTGACAGCCACCATTCCACAACAACATATTCCTACCGGTAAGCCGATTGATATACGCACCTAAATTCTTATCGGGACCGAAAATGATTTTCTCATCCTTGGGCAACGAATCCACGATGAACTTAGCATTGGTAGAAGTAACCACTATATCGGTTAACGCCTTCACAGCTGCAGTGGTATTCACGTACGAGATGACGGTATGATCGGGATGGGCATTAACAAACGCTTCGAATGTATCGGCCGGGCAACTATCAGCCAATGAGCAACCGGCCTCCATATCGGGTATAAACACCCGTTTCTCGGGGCTCAATATCTTCGCGGTTTCACCCATGAAATGTACACCGCATAGTACAATTATATCAGCCGTGGTTTTTGCCGCCCATTGTGCCAACACAAGACTGTCGCCTACGAAATCGGCTATATCTTGGACTTCCGCCACTTGGTAGTAGTGCGCCAATATAATCGCATTTTTTTCTTTTTTCAGTCTTGCTATATTTTCTATCAATTTTTCTTTTTTCGACATATTGATTATTATATTTTTCTAATTTAAAACTAATAATGATGATAATAATGGCCTGTTGAAAGTGTCGATTAAAATTTATTGATTTATTTGGATTATTCGGTATTAAAAACAAATCTGAGATTATCCGACATTTATTAACAGGTTTCTAATTCATCAAATATTGAAATTCAATTAATTATAAAAGTTATCATACATTGTTTACAAGTGGCAAAGTTAATAATTTATTTCATTTCTGTTACAAAATGGTTGTTCATAATCTAAAGATAGCGGGAGGATAATAAATAGTAAAATAATTTGGTTGTCTGTTCTATTTTTTTATTCTACTAATTTTTTAGATTGGCAAATCTATTTTTCAAATTCTACGCGCAATTCATCCACAACTTATTAACAAATAAGAAACCATTCGTAAAACATTTTAAATATCTAAAATATAGCTATCTTCTCGTTTTATTCCTCTTTATTTGAAACAATTTTTTTCGTACTTTTGTGCATAAGGATGCGCTAATAACTGTTACAATAACTCAGTAGGTTTTCTGGTGTAAGTTGGGTGCGCTGTAGTTGCGGTATGTTTTACAAATATAGCAATGGTTAAGGGATTACGTCAACTATTCTTTTTTTTCATGCTATCCGTTTTTATAAGCGGCTGCGCTACTACTGTCAAAATTGCTTCCGTCGTTGAGAAAGAGCCTGAAGGTGATTTCCTGTTAAAGTGGGAGGTAAGTCCTGATCGGGAGGGAATCATTGATATTTATTCTTCTTCAACTGATAGTATCCTAGAGGATTTTACACCCCTTACTTCAGCTGATGTTTCTGATCAGGTGATGCGCCTTAATCCTACCGGTACAGGGTTAAGGGAATTTTTTATCTTGCGCATCGCGGGTGTCCAATCAGGAGTAGTATCCAACCGGGTCATAGAGATGGACAAAATCAAAAATTTCAGGGATATAGGGGGTTATTTCACGATAGATAACTACCAGGTAAGGTGGGGTAAAATGTACCGTTCGGCTGATTTAAGCAGCGCCACGATGCAAGATCAAGATAAGATACGTCGATTGCGAATTAAGACGGTTATTGATTTTCGTTCGGATAAAACGGCACATCGTTATCCCATCCTTCTTCATCCTTCTATTCAGAAAGTGTCGCTTCCCCTTGCACCCATGGATGCGGCTAAGCTCGATGAACAGGTGAACGAGGGAAATTTTGACCGCAGTGATGCGATACGTTACGTGCAGGATGCATACGTGGATATCCTTGAAAACCACAAAGAGCAATTTAGTGAATTGTTTGATCTCCTTGTAAATGACAGTAACTACCCGGTTCTATTAACAGGATCGTTGGGAAAGGATGGAGTGGGATTGGTTACCTATCTTATCCTGCATGTTTTGGGTGTTTCGCCAGTCGTGTTGGAGCAGGACTACATGTTGTCTAACCAGTGTATTGATCCAGCAAAAGAAAAAATCGATGCCACCAATCTTTCAGAACCGATGCAAGAGGCGGTAACGGCCATGTTATCTGTTAATCGTGCCTACCTGAATTACGCGATTGACCATATCAACAAAACATACGGCTCTGTAGACAATTACCTGGAAAAAGAACTAAGGGTAACTTCAGATAAGCGGAATCTATTACGAAAACATCTTCTCTACTCGTTTAAATAACGTATATCCGATTTATTTTCATACCTTTGTGGCCAATTTAAACGTTTAGGTTATCTCTTTTCTCGCAGAAATGAAAACATTTGAAGAGCTGGGGGTTATGCCCCAGATACTGAAAGCCGTCAATGAGTTGGGCTTTCAACAACCCATGCCGGTACAGAGTGAGGTGATCCCGCATTTACTAGGCGATACGCGGGATATCATCGCGTTGGCTCAAACGGGAACCGGTAAGACTGCCGCGTTTGGTATACCCATTATTCAAAAGACAGATACAGCCACCCGGGTTCCGCAAACGCTGGTATTATGTCCTACCCGGGAGTTATGTTTACAGATTGCCGGTGACTTAAGCGACCTTTCGGTTTATGTAGAAGGCATAAAAATTTTACCGGTGTATGGTGGATCCAGCATTGAAAGCCAAATTAGGTCACTTACGCGTGGGGTACATATTATCGTTGCTACGCCTGGAAGGCTTATTGACTTGATAAAACGAGGCACCGTCTCCCTTGAAAACGTTCGAACCGTGGTTCTTGACGAGGCGGACGAGATGCTCAATATGGGTTTCGCGGAGGATATCGACCAGATTTTGTCGAACGTTCCTGATGGACGCGGCATGTTGCTTTTCTCTGCCACGATGCCCCAGGAGATCGCAAAGATCACGCGGAACTACATGAATGAACCGGTTGAAATCACCATTGGAAGAAAGAACGAAGGTGCCACCAACGTACGCCATATCTATTACATGGTGCATCCAAAGGATAAGTATTTGGCTCTAAAGAGGGTGGTGGATTATTACCCTAATATTTACGGCATCGTTTTTTGCAGGACCCGAAAGGAAACCCAGGAGATAGCGGACAACTTGATGAAAGATGGGTACAATGCAGACTCGTTGCACGGTGACCTCTCTCAGGCGCAGCGCGATCACGTGATGAACAAGTTCAGGAACCGTAACCTGCAACTGTTGGTGGCAACCGATGTGGCTGCGCGTGGACTTGACGTGGATAGCATATCCCATATCATCAATTACGGTTTGCCGGAAGACAACGAGATCTATACCCACCGAAGCGGACGTACAGGAAGAGCCGGCAAAACGGGCACTTCTATCTCATTGGTTCACCTGAAGGATAAAGGAAAGATTGCCCGTATTGAAAAATCGATCAACAAGACGTTCGAAAAGCGCCCTATTCCCTCGGGAGATGCCATCTGCGAGAAGCAGCTGTTTAATTTCGTGGACAAGATCGAGAAGGTGAAGGTCAACGAGGCGGAAATTGAGCGGTTGCTACCTTCCATCTTTAGGAAATTGGAGTGGTTGGAAAAGGAGGATATCATTAAACGGGTGGTGTCGCTCGAGTTCAACCGGCTTATTGATTATTACCAGCAGGCCGATGAGATTCATGAACCTTCCGACTCTCCTTCCCGCAAGGAAAAGGGTCTTTTCTCCCGCAAATCGAAGGAGACAAAAGGCAATCGGCAACCTGAGAGAGGATACGCCCGCCTTTTCATCAACGTGGGAAAGGTCGATGGGGTTAACCCGGCCATCTTGATGGGCTTTATCAATGACCACGTGAGGGGGAAAGTGCCGGTGGGGAAGATTGACGTGATGAAAAGTTTCTCGCTTTTTGAAGTGCCGCATGAGGTCGTTGGCAAGGTGTTAAAATCATTCACCGGGATGTACCTGGAGGATAGGAAGCTGGTAGTTCGCTTGGACGGTGAGGATCCGAAGGGGAGCAAGCGAAAAGCGAAAGGCAAACGAGCTCAGCGGAATAAACCACGAGTAAACCAACGAAAGTATTAGTAATTAACCTTTATCTGGTGAGCATTCTGAAAATTTCTTACACCCACCGGTAAACATAATAGAAAAGACCTACCCTATTTCTTAACCAAAAATTAACGAGGTTGTAATCGTCCTGTAACATTTTAGAAAGACCTTTGTGCCGTAAATAATTTTTATTGTTTGTGACACAGAGATTCCTATCGTTAATGATTCCCTTGATCCTGTTTCTTCTCTTTTCAGCAGGATCGTTTGCCCAGACCGGTGTTATCAAGGGAAAGATAGTAGACGCGAAAACCGATGAGCCACTGATAGGGGCGTCGGTCGTGATAGAAGGAACCACCATCGGGGCTGCCGCTGACTTAGAAGGCAACTTCGTGATACGGAATGTACCCCTTGGGGAACATGCACTTATTGCCACCTACGTGGCTTACCTAACAGATACCATACAGGGGGTGAGGGTAGAAGCGAACGAAGAAATCACCGTTCAAATCTTGTTGCTTCCGGACGATATTAGCTTGAGCGAGGTGGAGGTAATTGCTCGGGCTAACCGCGAAAGCGAGAATATCCTAATGATGGATCGGCGGCAAGCTTTGGTGGCCACCCAATCGGTGGGGGCGCATGAGCTTTCTCGCAAAGGGATTGGCGATGCCCAGGCAGCGGTGGCTAACGTGTCGGGTGTGTCTTTGCAAGAGGGGGTGAAGAATGTTTTCGTAAGAGGTTTGGGAGACAGATATAATGCCACTCTACTGAATGGCTTCCCTATTCCTTCCGAAGATCCGGAATACAAGAACATCGCTCTCGAGTTTTTCGGGACCGACATTATCCAGAATATTGATGTTAATAAAGTGTTTAGCGGGAGAAATTCCAGCGACGTAGGTGGTGCCATCATCAACATCCATTCTAAAGAGTTGATCGGTGACCGGGCTTTTGGTGCGGAAGTTTCCGAGGGGGTGAATAGCGAAGCGGCAAGGGTGGACTTTTTACGTGTCGACGGCAGCAACCTGTTGGGGTTCGCGCAGACGGATCATCCTGCCGAGGGAACTTTCGATTTCTCCAACCGTCTTGATCCCCTGAAAGTAAGTTTGCCACTGAACCATGGCCTTGTTCTCTCCGGCGGATCGCGATTCCGAGTGGGCGAGAATGGCAACCCGATCACTTTCTTCGCGGTAGCCTCCCACTCGTCCGAACACTCCTTTACCGAGGAGATCGTGAGAAGCATCACCACGGGTGACGAAGATCCGTACCAAGATCAGGTGGGAAACAAACATTCGCGCAAGACGAGCCAGCTCGCGTTAGCCAATGTGTGTTACGATATCAACCGGTCTCATGCCCTCACGTACAACTTCATGATGGTACATGCGACCAACGAGTACACGGGAGAGTACAACGGGCGTGACACGGAAAAGAACCAGGATCCCCCGTTCGGTGTTTATTTCAGACGGCAGCAGATTAACGATAACCTATTGCTCACGCACCAGCTCATTTCCGACTGGGAGTTGTTGGATAACCTCGAATTGAAGGCGGGGATATCCTATAACCATATCAAGGGCTTGGAGCCCGATCGGCGGGAGAACTATCTCTACCTCACGCCCGAGCGTTCCTACGCGCTCATGGGTAGCAACCGTCAGAAACGCTTCTTTTCGGAGTTGATAGAGAGTGATATTAATGTGAAGGCAAGCTTAACCTACCGGTTACGCGGCCGGTTTGGTTCCGACGCCTCCGCGATTACCTTCGGTTACGACGGGCGCTTAGTGGACGATGCCTTTGAATCCATCGAGTACAATTATGATCCCTATAACCCTGTCCCGTTTCAACTTAACGAGGTGAGGCTTGATGAGGTGTATAACCCGTTGACCTATGCCGATGGGCGTTTCCGGATGACGCTGGGCGAGCCCAACACCTACCGGGTGAGCAAGTACATCCACTCGGGGTACGCGGAAGGTACCTATCAACTGGCACGTGATTTCACGGCGAACGTGGGCTTCAGGTTGGATCACGTGGATATGACGGTGGAGTACGTGGTGGATCACGCATCACCCGGTAATGAGTCGCTCGACAAGAAGTTCTACGCACTACCCAGCTTGAACCTGAAGTACGAGCTTAACCCCAAGAACACTCTTCGTTTCGGGGCGAGCAAGACCTACACGTTGCCGCAATCGAAAGAGATTTCGCCTTATCGCTACGTGAATATTGGCTTCGCCAGCCAAGGGAACGCCGATTTAAAACCTTCCGACAATTATAATGCCGACTTGAAGTGGGATTGCTACATGAGTCCCTCGGAGTTGGTTTCGGCGAACCTTTTCTATAAACGGGTGATTAACCCCATTGCGCGGATTGAGGTGGGCAACTCGGCGGGCGTGCTTAAATACGACAATATCAGCGATTTTGCAAACGTGGTCGGGATTGAGCTGGAAGTAAGGAAAACCCTCTTCGACCGATCGCGTACGGCATCGGGCAATGCATCGGGCAAGGTGAACCGGCTTTCGATGGGGTTGAACGGCTCCTATATCTTTACCGAGATGGAGGTCGATTACATCCAGGGTACTACCCGCGAGAGCCAACTGGAAGGGGCATCGCCCTTTATCGGCAACTTCGATATCTCCTATAACGTGGCGAACAACGAGAGAAATGCCCTTATTTCGTTGGTCTTCACCTATATCAGTCGCCGGATACACACCATTGGCATGCTGGGTTTCAAGGATATCGTGGGGGAGGGGGTGGCTACACTCGACTTCGTCTCTTCTTACCGATTCAAGAACCACTTCACGGTGAAACTCAAGGCCTCTAACTTGTTGAATCCCTCCTACCGGTTGACCCGCGAACGGAGTGGTTCCGACAAGGGGGAGAAGGTGGTTCTCAACGATTATAAAAAAGGAATGAACCTGAGCTTAGGTATAAGCTACGAGTTATAACCAAATTAATTTTTTTAAAATGAAAAAGCTTTTACGTGTTTTCGTGTTGGCAGCCTTAGCAGTTGCTTTCACGTTTGTTTCATGCGATGATGATGACAACGGTAACGGGAATGGGAACAATAATGATACCCCTGAAAAGGAAAATAACCTGTTGTCCGGCTCTGTCACGGGTACCATGCAGTTGTCTGCCGATATCGAGTATCAATTGACTGGCCCCCTTATCGTGGAAGAGGGTGGCGTGCTGGAGATTCCGGCAGGAACGGTTATCAAGGCTCAGAAGGGCTTTAGCAAGTATATCTTGGTGCTGCAAGGGGGGAAGATTAACGCGCGGGGAACCGCGGAGAAACCGATCAAGATGATCGGCGATAAGGAGAACGCCGGCGAAGGGTACTGGGGCGGACTTATCATTAACGGGAGGGCACCCCTGGCCGATCCCGCGGAAAAGGGAAGTACCGAGGTGAACTCAGCGTACACGTACGGAGGGAACAATCCTTCCGACAACTCGGGGGTGATTACCTACCTTATCTTGGGACACACGGGTGCACGATCAAGTGCTGACGTGGAGCATAACGGGCTTACGCTGAACGGTGTGGGCAACGGTACGAAGATCGAGAACCTCTACATTTTCGACGGCGCGGATGACGGCATCGAGTTCTTTGGGGGTTCGGTCAACGTGAAGAACCTCCTGGTCGTCAATTCAGATGACGATATGTTCGACTTCACGCAAGGCTATAACGGCACCTTGGAGAATGCGTACGGTATTTGGGAGGTAGGTTACGTGAGTTCCGAATCGGATCCCCGCGGCATCGAGGCGGACGGGAACCTCGACGGCAAATTCAAGGATCATCCCAACCAATCCAATTTCACGGTCAAGAACATGACCATCGAGCTCAAGCTGGCTGCCGTGAACGATGCGGAGGCAGCGGCGAAAGCGGCCCCTTACAAGTACATGCACGACGTGATCAAGCTGCGCCGCGGGGCTAACGCTACTATTACCAACGCGCTGGTGAAAGGCGTGGGTACCGCGAAAGACCTGGTGGACGTGACTGATGGTAAGGGAGACGGCGACACCCGGGCGAAGATTAGCTTGACCAACGCGTTGACCAGCAATATCATTGGAAAGGAGATCAATACGCCTGAGGGTAGCAGTTATCCCGATATCAAGATTGAAAAGGGCAATACCGGTTGCCCAACCAATATATTTGACTGGACAGGATACAAGTTTAATTAGGAGGGGATTCTTAAAAGAGAATCCTTTTCGATCGGTTGAAAGAAGTGCCTCGAATTTCATTGGGGTACTTCTTTAACGTTGATTAAAGCGAGTTCCATACGATACCTTTGAAAATAATAATTTTAATCGTATGCAAATATATGAAAATTACAACCGGAAAAAGATCTGGACCTACCCTTTCTTAGCCGCTTTTCTTTTTGCCATTACCCTGTTGGCACAAAAGCCGGAGGAGAGTGCCGGGGAACCGTACAAGGGAATCCCCCAACTGTTCCAGTACGGGCGTCTCTACTATAGCGACCGGGCGCAGACCCGGCTCTACACGGGTGAGTACAGGGAGTATCACGACAATGGTACCCTCAAGTTGGAGATGCAGATACGAAACGGGCAGCCGGAAGGAACCTATATCGTCTACTTTGAAAATCGGAAACCAAAAGATGTACGCTCTTACAAAGAGGGGAAATTGCATGGCCTATGGAGGAGTTACGACCTTTCGGGGCAGCTTATTTCCGAGGCCGAGTACCGAAACGGGTTAAAGCACGGCACGTGGCGAATATGGGATGAGTTGGGTAACCTCCGTTACGAGATGGGCTACCGCGATGGTAAGAAAGTAGGCAACTGGAGGATGTGGAATGAGCGGGGAGAGTTGGTGGATGAAAAGCAGTATTGATTCAAGGTAAGTTCACAATAACTTAACAAAAACTTCACCAAAACGTAACCGGAACATTTTCTTGGTACGCGTATCTTCGCGTAACGAGAGACCCTTTAAAACTAAAGATATGCATCGTGTAAAACCTCTTATCTTGCTTACGGCAGCTTTTTTGATTTCTCTGTCGCTGCATGCGGATACCGATAAGGGCAACGTGCAAAAAGAGACCGGCTCAAATCAGGTGGTCGTTATTGAAAGCGTGAATGTTTTGCAACTCGATGGGATCATCGTGGATGCTGAAAATAACGAGACGCTTGCCGGGGCTTCCATCATCGTTAACGGTGAGAAATATTATTCCGACCTGGATGGAAAGTTCACCATTCCTCACGTTAAGCCCGGTAAACAAGAGTTGATCGTTGAATTGATCTCTTACGAATCGGCATTGGTAGAAGTTGATTGTAACAGTAATCAAAGGATCACGATCAAGCTGTTGCAAAAGTAGATATTTCACTTATTTGCCTGTCCTGCGCGGTACAGTTTAGTCGCGCGGGAGTGGGGTGACCTGCAAGCTGTTAATAGTTTGCGGGTTTTATCCTTTTGGCCTCCATCATTTTAACCTGTTCGTACTGGATTTTGAAGTTACGGTGCGATTTCATCAAGTTTCCCGATTGCAGGGTGATGATCTTTGATTCGTTCACGATATCCAGGAAGAGGATACTGCTTCGGGTGTTAGACTCGCCTGCTTTAACCCGTTTGATTTGCCGTTTGGTCATTTTCGGTATCAGCTCAAGGATGGTTTCACGCAGGCTGGTCACCGTGCTGAATTGTGAGTAGTCGCCCGTTTTTTCCATCGCGGCGTAGCTGCTGTATACTTCCGACAGCGTTTTGTACGTGTCCGTGATGTCGTCGATTTGCTCTTTCGAGAAGGCGGTATGGTTGTTGTCGATATATTCAAAGGTGGCTTCCGTCATGGCCTTGAGCGCTTTGCTGATCTCGTACGAGTAATCCACGAGTTGCACGTACTCCTGTTCCACGTCGAGCGCATTTAGCTGTATGTTTTCTAACGTGGGTACTACCTCGTACTTTCGTTTATCCTTGAGCCGTTCATAGAGTTCGTTGGCCTCTTTTTGTGCCTTTTTCATCGTCCTCCTGTCTTCATCTTTCAAGCCCTCGATGTTTCTTTTGTAGACCGATAACGCTTTTTCCATTACCCGGTGTAGCTCTTTGTTGGTTTCGGTAATTAGCTCCGCTTCTGTTGACAAGAACTGTTGTTGCCTTTCCTCTCTGTCCTTTAGCCGGGTATGCAGTCGGCTTGATTTGTACAGCAGGAAAACCACGAGCAACACCATGATCGCGATCGCGATCTTGCCACCCCACATCAGGAACAATCCCACGAGGAAGGCCGCGGTAAATGCCACGAAGGCTGTTAACAACCAACCCGCTACCACGGTTAGCACCCCGTTGACCCTGTAAACGGCACTCTCGCGCCCCCATGCGCGGTCGGCGAGCGATGTTCCCATGGCCACCATGAAGGTGACGAACGTGGTGGATAAGGGAAGTTTTAACGATGTGCCAAGCGAGATAAGGAGTGCCGAGATGGTGAGGTTAACCGAGGCGCGTATCAGGTCGAACGACGCGTTGTTTTCAAGCGGTACCGGTGCGAACCGTTTATCGATAAACTCCTTTACCGTTTTTGGGACAAGCTTGCCAATCGGCTTACCGATAGCAATACTGCCCCTCACGATGGAGCGAGAGAGCGGTGAGGAAGAGAAGCGTTCTATCCCTTCTCCCTTTCGTGATAGGTTCACCTCCGTTTGTGTTACCGTACGCGATTTTTTAGAGAAGCAGAGGGCCAATACCATGATAACCCCGGCACCTAACAGCCAGCCAAAGTGTGCTACTACCGGCTCGGAGAGTTTACCCATGTATAGCTCGTTGATATCCCCGCCCCCCGCGGCAACACCTTGAGCGATTTGAAACGAGTCGAACCCCGCCATGAAGACCCCGATGAAGTTCACCAGGTCGTTCCCCGCGAAAGCCATTGCAAGAGCGGCCGTCCCTGCCAGTACGATTACTCTCAGGATGTTTACCCGGAAGAGGTGTTGCAGTAGGGCCATCAACAATGTCCAGCCAATCAAAGTGTATAGGAGGGCACTGCCCATATTGTGCTCAAGGTAAAAAAGGAATTCATCGGTAACCAACACACTTCCTTTCAGCCCTTTGAAAATGGCGAAATAGGTGATCGTGGTGAGCGCGATGCCTCCCCACAAGGCACCAAGGTATTTGAAAGGTTTGGCGTAGTTGAACGAGAAGATGAGTCGGGAGATGTACATGATGATGGTACCCAGGACAAAAGCGATGGCGATGGAGATGAAGATACCCCCGATGATGGCTAGCGCTTTCCCGCTATTTATATACTCAGCCAGACTTTCTCCCGATCCGGAGGTCCATACCGTGAACAGCGAGACAGCCACGGCTGCCCCCAACAGTTCAAACACCAACGATACGGTGGTGGAGGTGGGTAATCCCAAGGTGTTAAAAAGGTCCAAAAGCACCACGTCGGTCAGCATCACCGTCAAGAAAAGTATCATGATGGTGGGAAAGGTGAACTTATCTGGGTAAAACACCCCGCTTCGGGCAATCTCCATCATCCCGCTTGAAAACAGGGTACCGACCAGCACGCCAATCGAGGCCATCAGGAAAATAACCCACAGGGGAGCCACTTTTGAACCGATGCTCGAGTTGAGGAAATTCACCGCATCGTTCGATACCCCCACTACCAGATCCAAAATGGCCAGGGCCAGGAGGATGATTACAATCACTAAGTAAATCGAGTCCATCTGCACTAACTATATTTGATTTTCCCTATCATAGTTTGTTTTATGTGACGACAAAAATAGTGGTTTTTTCTAAGGAGACCTTGTTTTTTCGTTTATTAAAAAATAAACGTTCCTGTATGGATAGGAAGATTCACTCTACACGCCAAGCAAAATGATTGTAAAAGGGGGTAGTTTAAGAAAAAGTGATACCTTTACCGGCAAAATATATGATGAATTAAAAGTCAAAGGGGTATTTGACCTGCTTTGATTAAAAATAAGATTACTATGAAAACGCTTAAATTGACTTTATTTTTTATCCTGGTTTATTCTTCTGTTTTTTCACAGGGGTGGGAGTCACGTGAATGGCCTGTTTTAAGAAGTTATGACAGAGATCATCTTTATCAGGTTGCCTTGCCTTTAGGAGGAATTGGAACCGGTACGGTTTCTCTTGGTGGGAGAGGGGAGTTGCGTGATTGGGAGATCATGAATATTCCCGGGAAAAAGTACAGTACCGTTACAGTCGGGAACAACGCTCCCTTCTTCGCCATTCATGTAAAACCTCAGGGTCAGGCACCCATTACAAGGTTGTTGGCAGGGTCGTTATACCCGCATGAGTACCTGCACTACGAGGGGCGCCCGGTGAATCACCACGGATTTCCCCGTTTCGAAGAAGCATCGTTTGATGCTGCATATCCTTTTGGACAAGTCCACTTGTCCGATAAATCGATACCCGTCAAAGTAACGATCAAGGGATTTAATCCTTTAGTGCCTGCAGACGAGGATGATAGCAGTCTTCCGATAGCTATACTTTCCTATGAAGTTGAGAACATTACCGACCAGCCCATGGAAGTATCCGTGAGCGGTTCGATACGCAATTTTATAGGGAAGGATGGGAGTCAGTTTAGAACCGACTGGAAAGGGGATTATATCCCCTTGGGTTCGAAAAACAACAAAAATGAATACCGAAAAAAGAGTGATTTGCAAGGGATATATTTCTACTCGGATAGCGTGGACGTGCATGATCCAGCTTGGGGTACCATGGCCTTGGTGACTCAAGCCCGGAACGGGGTGACGTTTCGTACCTCGTCCAGGGCGGATAACTGGAGTAATGGGGCTCTTAACTTCTGGGATGATTTTAGTGAAGATGGGGTGTTGACAGAGCGGGAAAGATTAGAAGATCACGATCCGATGGCCTCTTTGGCCGTGAAGAAGATTGTTCCCGCTCGCGGAAAAGAGACCTTCACCTTTTTCCTTACCTGGCATTTCCCGAACCGGAAAGCATGGGCGAACGTGGTTGTCGGAAACTATTACAGTATGCTCTACTCCGACGCGTGGGATGTGGCAGAAAAGATTATCCCCCGTATGTCGGAATTAGAAAATTCAACATTGCGGTTCGTAGAGGCCTTTTTAAGCAGCACTTACCCTGAAGTAGTGAAAGAGGCCGCGCTATTTAACCTGGCGACGTTGCGTTCGCAGACGGTGTTTCGGATACCCAGCGGGCACATGATGGGCTGGGAGGGAGTTATGGATCGTTTTGGATCTTGCCATGGATCTTGTACCCACGTTTGGAACTACGAAGTAGCTACCCCTTTCTTATTCGGCGATTTGGCCAAAACGATGAGGGATGTAGAGTTTAATTATGCTACCAGAGAAGATGGGTTAATGAATTTTCGAGCCTCATTGCCTCTGTCAGAAGCCGCGAACGGTAATTCTGCCGCGGCAGATGGCCAGATGGGAACCATCATGAAGATGTATCGGGAATGGCAGCTCTCGGGTGACGATGAGTTTTTAGCAAACAACTGGGATCAAATTAAGAAAGTGCTTTCCTACGCTTGGATTGAAAAAGGATGGGATGGTAATCAAGACGGGGTCATGGAAGGGTCTCAGCATAACACGATGGATGTCAACTACTACGGGCCTAACCCCCAAATGGGTTTCTGGTACTTGGGTGCCTTACGGGCTGCAGAAGAAATGGCTTTGGCAATGGAAGAAAATGATTTCGCGGAGAAATGCCGACATCTTTTCGAGAAAGGGAGTACTTGGTTGGATTCGAACCTCTTTAACGGAGAGTATTATGAGCACAAGATTACTGATCCTTCCACGTTTGAGTTCTTGGAGATAGATGATCCTGCCACTGATGTTCCGGAGTTTCAACTAGGACGTGGCTGTCTTGTTGATCAGCTCGTGGGGCAATATATGGCGCATATTTGTGGTTTGGGATATTTGGGCGATAAAGGGAAAATGCGAACAACATTAGAGAGCATAATGAAGTATAATTTTGTGGATGATTTTAGCGGACATTTTAATAACATGCGCTCTTACGTGATGGGAAATGAATCAGGACTTTTGATGGCATCTTGGCCAAACGGTCGTTTAGAGGTGCCCTTTCCTTACTTTGCAGAGGTTATGACGGGTTTTGAATACTGTGCAGCAGCTGGAATGATCTACGAGGGGATGGAGGGTGAGGCGTTAAAGTGCATTCAGGCTATTCGGGACCGGCATGATGGAGCCAAGCGTAACCCGTTTAGTGAACCTGAATGTGGACATCATTACGCCAGGTCAATGGCAAGCTGGGCCTCTGTGATAGCGCTTAGTGATTTCAATTATTCCGGGGTTGATGGACGTATTCAATTCACGAATAAGCCGGGGATTTATTTTTGGAGCAATGGATATTCATGGGGAACCTGCGTGGTTACCAGCGAGAACGTGACGTTGGAAGTACTCAAGGGCTCTTTGGATTCCGTTACCTTAACATTATCTGGCAGGGATAGGTCAGTTGGGGAAAAAGTAACTTTAAAGGAGGGCGAAAAAGCAACGTTTAACTTGTAATAGAACCAATATAAATTGTATCAGGTCATAATCATCAAAACAAAGCTGACAATGCCTTATACTTCGGTTTTCTTTGAATTGGATTGTAACTATTGGGATGCAATACGACAAACTGAACTTGAAAGGAGAATGAAAGAGGAATAATGAATCATTTCTTCCTAAATGCACGCCAAGGCCTACAATTGACTGGTAGTCAATTAGATATGTGATCCGGGCGGGATTCGAACCCACGACCCACAGCTTAGAAGGCTACTTGTATATATATTGCTTGTTTATTGCATATTTATCAAAAATCTGTTTAATAGTTAGTTAAATGTATATGAGTTGATAATTCTTATTGATATATTTGGATGCTTTTGCTTGTTTTCTTAACTTTGCTCGACTAGTGCTCGACTAAATAAACTTTTGTTTTATTTATTACATCTTGATTTAATAATACCATAACAAATGGGATGCTTTTATTGTTCAAAAATATATTCTAATGATTCACTATAGAATTAACGGCATAGGAGTCAAATTAATAAGGAAAAAAATCACCAAAGATGATCCTTCAAAAAGATCCGTTTACTGGCAAATCACTTTTAAACGTAAATCTGTTCTTTACTTTACCGGATATTACTTCACAGAGAGTGAATGGGAGGATTTAATTCATAAAAAGTTACGTAAGCATAAAGAAGCTAGAGATACATTTCAGGCCTTTTTCGACAAGACTCTTCGACCAATCATTGATGAATTAGCAGTAAATAATTCTTTCTCATTTGACACATTGGATGTTCATTTAAATAAGCCAGAAACCATAAACGTCAACGAGGCTTTTCAGAGCAGGATTGAATCATTAGAAGAGGAGCATAAGATAGGAAATGCATCCATATATCGAAACTCTATCAATGCGTTGATAAGGTTCCAGCATTATAAACAACTTCGGAGAATCCGTGATAAAGAAGATTTTATTTTAGAGTGTATCCAGAAAAAAAATATAACCGTTGGAAAGAACGTTCTTAAAGTAGATGAGAAAATAAGTTTTGATGAAATTACTCCAAAATATTTAAACGAATGCGAGAGATTCTGGCAACGAACAGAGGTCGCTCCGGCGACCGCTTCGATTTATATGAGAACTTTAAGGGCTGTAATCAATAATAGGGAAGGGGCAGAGCCGTATTTGAAAGGTTCAAAATATCCTTTTGGTGTTCAGAGGGGAAAATATGTTATTCCTGAGGGTGGAAGAAGAGAGATTGCATTGCCGATCGAGGATATTTGGAAAATTGAAAACTTTGAAACTGAAAACGAAGGGTTAATCCTGGCTCGTGACATATTTACTTTCATGTTTTACTGCAACGGTATAAATTTTGGAGACCTTTGTCGTTTGCGCTTTGCTAATATTAATGCACCAAGCGAGGAGATAATATTCCAACGAAAAAAGACATTGAAGAAAGGAGAAAAACCCACGTTCATCTACGTACCGATTCTACCCCCCATGGTTGAAATCATTAACCGACAGGGCAATAAAAAACAAGAAGGGTATATTTTCCCTTTCCTTAATGGAATTGAGCCTAAAAACAAGAATGAAAGGGAAATTAAAACAGCCATTGAATTATCATTAGTACCGATCAACTCGTCATTAAAGATAATCGCGAACAAATTAAATTTAGATCCCGAATTATCAACTTCATATACACGTAATAGTTATATCACCCATCTTACCAGTGAACTGCTTGTTAATCCAATTGTTGTCAGGAAAATGGTAGGGCATAGTACGAAAAGGGATGTAACAGCAGGCTATGTCAACCTTACGGCTAAAAAGCGAAGGGAGATTAATGAGAAGTTGCTGAATCCGGAGAAGGAGTATACTATAAATATTATGGGAAAGTCAGAGGCTGGGTAGGATATAACAAGTACGAACTCAATTATTGTTTTTGTTGAACATCTCTTCTTGAAACGGTTAGATAATTACA
>JGI24709J26583_10000527_pt1 | contig 32718 bp, 30 predicted proteins | sample BioPla2DNA1_FD_26583 | JGI IMG/M metagenome (IMG submission 26583) | reverse complement strand
TATATAGCATTGATGAACACCTAGATGCAGATAATTGGGATGTATACGATCAAGCCATAAGGAAGGCTCATGAGGATGAGAATTGGCACCTTAAAATACTTCATGATAAATGCAATTATGAGGCTGTTTTTCTTGATGCTTTTTGGAAACCTGGTGACAATAATAATCATCCAGTTATATTTAGACCTGCTTATAGGATAAATAGTATTTTTTATGGATACAACANGGAGGCAAAGGACCATAACGGTAATAATTTTCAAGTGGAACAAAATCAGTCTATTACAGACATTTGCGAATATATTGAACTTATTGACAAAGCTATACGTGAAAAGAAGCAAGCAGGCTGTACAACCTTAAAATGTGCATTGGCCTATGACCGCCCACTCAGCTTTGAAGCTGGGACAAAAGAAAAAGCTCAGAAGGCTATGAAAGAAAATGCTGATGAGAATGATATAAAAGCATTTCAGGATTATGTGTTCCATAAAATATGTAAGATCGCAGCAGAGCTTTCAATGCCTGTACAGATTCACACAGGACTTGGATTAATGTCAGGAAGCAGCGCAATGGAGTTGCAACCCCTAATTTCTNGCAATCCCGAAACAACCTTTTGGTTAATGCACGGTAGTTATCCATGGACNAGTGATATTGCTGGGTTAACCCATGCATATCCCAATGTATGGGCTGATTTATGTTGGCTGCCACTTATATCTCCAACTGCAGCACAAAGCTTAATGCATGAGCTTATTGATGTATGTAATGCAGATCGTTTAGTATGGGGTTGTGATACTTGGACAAGTGAAGAAAGCTACGGAGCCAGACTAGCCTTCTTGGAGGTATTGTCACAAGTCCTATATGAAAGGATAGAAAAAGGTATGATGTGTGAAAGGGATGCTATTCGATATGCAAAAGGGATTATGCATGATAATGCAGCTAGTATGAATTTGTTTTGATTTAAAGATATGAAATAGCTAATTATCAAGGAAAACGATATGTTCTTATGAAGTATTTTCATAGAGAGAAACATATCGTTTTTCTGATGGTGGAAACGGTAGAAAAGTTCCCCCGATTAATTTTTATTGATTTTGATCTCTAAAATGTTTTTTATACACTAGTAATATAATTATGCTGAAAAATAATATGCTAGCTGTTATAACAAAGCATAAATCTCTAATTATATGATGGGTTGCGCCACTACCACCAAATATTGATATATGTCCTAAAATATAGGATAATGTAAATATTATTACAATCTTTAGTACATTCTTTAATTTGTTTGTATTTTTAAAAAGTAGATATAAAAACATTGCTATAATGAATACAGAAGTTATAGCTAAAAGATAATAGTTCGTAGCAAGTCTTGGAAGGGTAATCTGTCCATCGTAATCAACTTTCCCATATAGTAATTTATCTGGTTCATCTGCCTGGCTGATATAATTAACTATTGTAAGATTTTCATTATCAATATTTATAACCGTATTTTTGGGATCACCCATGCCAAAAAAATTACTTATATTTGTTTTCCAGGCCATTATATCATGATTTGATCCATAAGAGACTATACTATAATTAGATACTATGGGGTTAAACTTAATATATAGCTTCTCATCTTCTACTTTGGTTGATTCAATAGCCTCCGTATATGATAGTGGTATTGGCTTTGTAGCAATGTTGAGGACAATGACTAATGATAAGCATATAATAAGTGCAGACAAAATGCCTATATAAATATTTCTGTTTTTAAGCCTTCTTCTTATTCTTTGTAAAGGAATGGTTTCTGGCTTATTTGTAGATTTATAGCTTGTGTTTGAATCCCTTAATTTCATATATTCCTCATTACATTCTGAGCAAGCATCCATATGATTATTAACAAATTTTACTGTATCTTCACTCGCTAAATCTTCCACCACTAATGGCAATAAATCTTGAATAATATTACAATTTAAATTCATTTATTTCCCTCCAATTTGCTTTGAATTTTTTTTCTAGCCCTATAATAAATGACACAAGCCCAATTATCTGTCTTTCCAAATAGATTTCCTATTTCCTTAAAACTAAGCTCCTCATAAACTCTTAATCTAAATATTTCAGCATATGGTTCCTGAAGTGAAGAATCTATAATTTTGTTTATTCTAGCAAATTCATCCCTAGAAATAATATCTTTTTCAAGTATATGAATATCCTCTGTATCTACAAGGTCATCTAAATTTTCTACAAAGCTCATCCTTTTATTCTTTCTCAGGTATGAAAAATACTCATTTTTAGCAATTTGGCATATCCATACCCTCAGTTTAGTATCTCCTCTGAACGTATCAATGGAATTCATTACCTTTAAAAATGTTTCAGAAGTAATATCTTCAGATAACTGTTCATCTTTTGATAAACTAAGGATATAGTAATAAACATCCTTAAAATATAATTGGTATATTTTTTCAAATTCTTCACTTACCACTTTATCACCTCCTGTATATATATGACGTATGTAAATATAAAATCTTACAATAATCATAGAAAGATTTTCGATAACCCAGATTATCGCTATAAAGTATAATAATATGTAAAAACATGAACCCCTTTCATTAGATTTATTGTCTAACAAAAGGGGTTCACTAGATAGCTGATGGTATGAATTATTATTATTAATCGTTTGAATATCTTGATAATGATATAATCCCAACATACCCCAGTAGAAAAGTAAGGGTTGAGATAAGAGCAGAGGTTATCCACCAAACAAAGTCTGCATCCATCGGTATTGCTGGTATGATTTTATCTCGAAATATTTCTGTAGTAGATCCAAGTACAAAGCCAATAATCATACAATAGGTTTGATGAGGAAATTTATACATAGTCCATTCAATTGGTTTGGTAATAAGGAAAATTCCAACTAAGGTTGAAATACCTAAGATACCAATATACACAATATCGAATTCAGTTATTGCTACTATCAGGGCATCATACATACCAAGTACAAGCAGCATATGGGAGGTGCTGATACCAGGTAGCACCAGTGCTAATGCAATGGTAATTCCCGTAATTAGGAGCATAAATAAATAGGTAAAGCCACTACCGGAGTTGATACTAAAGTTACCAATTGGAATAAATCCGATAAAGATTACCAGGATTAAGCCGATTAGAAAATATATTCCTGAAGAGAACTTAAGAGGAGTTTCCTTTGTCTTTTTAAATAATGCAGGAATTCCACCGATAACAGCCCCTAGAAAAAAGAAGGAAACTGGTATTGGAAAACTTTCTAAAAGCCACTTAATAACAAAGGCAAGGGATCCTATTCCAACAGCTGCACCGATGCAAAACTTTATGAGGAAGAGGAGATTAGCCTTGATGTCCTTAAGAAAATTACTAATGGAGCTAATCAGTTTATCATATATACCAAGAAGAATTGCCATTGTACCACCGCTTACTCCTGGAACACTCATGGAGGAACCAATGATAAACCCTTTAAATATGATCTGTAAATTACCTTTTAATCTCTTATTCATAGAAAATATTACACCTAAGTAAGGTATAATTGCTCCTTTCAAATACTAATAATGAAAAAATTATAACACAAGATATTGCTTCTGTAAAACTATCTGAACTAGAAAAAAGCAACTTTACTGTTAATATATTATGGTAAATTGCGATGTAAGTTATATATTTATTAAATTAGCATTGACAATGCTAACAAGTGTTAGTTATAATTGTACTAACATTCGTTAGTTTTCCATTCATGACAAGAGAATTGGGTTGCCAATTCATCTTGTTTTAGGTTTTACTATTTAAAAGATAGGAGTATTAAAAATTACTTTGTGGTGAGAGGAGGGTGTGTTTTTGAAAACTAAAGACTTAATACTACATACATCATTGAGACTTTTTTCTAAACGGGGTTATGATGGTGTTTCGATGCGTGATCTAGCAGCCGAAGTCGGTATAAAAGCAGCTTCAATATATAATCACTTTTCAAGTAAGGATGAGATTTTTAATAGCTTACTCTTAGAAATGGAGAAAAGGTACGAGCAAATGATCAACAAGATCAATGTACCTAATGGAACTTCCAAAGAAGCGGCTATGGAATATGTAGATATATCAGAGGAACAATTGCAGCAGATTGCAGGAGGATTGTTTTTATATTTTGCAAAAGATGAATTCGCTGGACCCTTTCGTAAGATGATTACTGCAGAACAGTATCGTAATTCTGCTGCAGGTAATGTTTTTAGGGAGATGTTTATAAATGGAGCATTGGAATATCAAACAGACCTTTTTCAAGCTCTTATAGAGCAAGGTGAGTTCATCGAAGCTGACCCTGAAATAATTGCATTGCACTTCTATTCACCAATATTTTTGTTGCTTGAAAGTTACGATGAAAGTCATGAGCAAAAAATAATGGAAACATTAGAAAAGCATGTTCACCAGTTTTCAAGACTATATGTTAGGAGGTAATGGAATGAAAATCACTATCTTACATGGGCAGAAGCACCATGGCAGTACTTGGAATACAACTCTATTATTGCTAGACCATCTTATTTCAGCAGATGATGAATGTAATGAGTTTTTTGTAAATGATATACCTAATTGTATTGGATGTTTTACCTGTATTTTGGAAGATGAAGAAAAATGTCCCCATCGAAGCTTAACAAAGCCTATTATTCAGGCCATTGAGCAGTCAGATATATTAATTGTTGCAACCCCTAATTACTGCATGGGTATGACCGGTCAATTAAAAACATTTTTTGACCATATGGCTTATCGATGGATGAGTCATCGCCCATTAGGTGAAATGAGAAGCAAATTAGCAATAGCAGTATCGACAACAGCTGGTGTTGGTGCAGGCGTAGCCACAAAACAAATTGCAAAGCAATTATTTTGGTGGGGAATCCCTAAAGTATATCGTCTTAATTCGGCTGTAGCAGCTTCAAAATGGGATGATGTAAAACCAAAAATAAAGTTAAGCATAGAGCAAAAGGCAATGAAAATTGCCAAAAAGGTAAAGAAAAATCGAAGAAAGGCTGGCAGGGGACTGTATCAAAAGTTCATATTCAAAATGATGGGTATTATTCAAAAGAAGGGATTGGGTACACCTAAGGATGCTTCTTATTGGAAGGAACAAGGTTGGATATAATAAAGCCAAATCTGAACATATAAATATTCATGCCTCCTAGTTTAAGGGACAAATTTATATCCCGTTACCTTTACTGTTTGAAGAACTTAGGATTCTTTGAGTCTATGGTATAGGCTTAGGTTAAAAAATATTTTCTATATTTACTTTTTCTAAGTCTGCAATATGATTCAATAGAAACTTTAAAACATAAGTGCTTGCAAGTGATTCATCCTTAGTTTTTTCTTTTATATATTGGGGTAATTTTTGTAACTCCATTTCGATATTATCAATTTCATCATGATTAGAAAATAATTTTATTTTTTTAGAATAATCCTTCCACTTCTCTGTAAGCTCTATAGTAGTATTATATGCTCTATCCCAATTACCATCAGTAATACTTTTTTCTATTTCATCATTAAGCCTAACTAAATCTTGAGATACATTATTTAGATACTTAATAGAAAAAGACATAGAAATTATCATTATCACCGATATTATTAAAGATATAACAATATTTTTCATGAATATTATTTACCTTCTTTCTTAAGTTGATAGACAAGTTTACCTTTTGAATCTAATAAGGCTAGAAAAACTTGGTCAGAAGATAACTTTTCCTTGTTCAATTGGTTATTAAGCCAAGATTTATCTTTATTGATTAGCTTTAAATTTTCATTATTAATTTTGCCATCAAGGATCAGTGTGACAGGTAACATATCTTGAGTGGATTTTATATTTAAGTCCTTTCTGGTAGCTGATTCTAATTCACTTTTCGGGATTACAGATATTTGACCACCTGTTTCTAAGATGGCATATTCAATATCTTCAAGATTGTAGTACTCTTTCAACCTTAATTCTTCCAACAAGTCATTAATATTAATCCTGTTATTTTTAAGCTCATCAATATTAATTTTCCCTTTTTCTATTAATATACTGGGTTTACCACAAAAAATTATTCTTGCAGATTCGCTTTTAAGCTGTAAAGTGGAAAGTAGGACCTGTAAAATTAATAATGTTATTATGGGAATTATTCCATGAAATAGTGGTATGCCTGTGTTTTGCATAGGCATAGCTGCAAGTTCGGAAACCATGAGTGCAATTACAAGCTCAAAAGGTTGGAGTTGACCAATTTGCCTTTTTCCCATTATTCGCATAATAAATACCACTATAAAATATAGAATAATGGCTCTAATTAAAACAATAAACATAAAATCACTTCCCACAATTTTAAGATGACATTCATAGTTAATTGTTTGTTATGAAATAACAAATTATACTTAAGAGAAGCATATTTTTAAGTATGTACAGCGATGTAATAATTATGTAAGGATAAGTTGTACTTAAGTATATATTTAAAGTTCAGGTAATAGATTACAACAAGAGAATTAATGAAAGGCATCTTTATATGTTTATTCAAGCATCTAATTATTTGATGAATCCTAGTGATTCTACAAGATACGAAATATTAAGAAATGCTTTTACCAATGTGGGAAGAAGCGAAGATTTTTATAATGTTATTGAACTATTAAATCCTCCCCCTGATATTAGCTCATATGCTGTTCCTGGGGCACATAAAAACCTTAAAATAGGTATAATAGGTGCTGGTCTGGCTGGTTTATCTGCAGCCTTTGAATTAAGAAAGCTTGGAGTAGATATTACACTTTATGATGCCATGGAAGATCACATAGGTGGTAGGGTGTATACTTATTATTTTGATAAGGACAGACGGTATTATGGAGAATTTGGTCCTATGAGAATTCCATTGTCTCATGGTACAACCTGGCATTATATAAATTTGTTAAATCTGAATACCATTTCCCTTTCTTCAACTTTTCCCAATAACTTTATATACGTTCATAATACAAGAATACGCAGAGATAGGGACGGGAGTAATATAAGGAGATATCTATATCCTTTATTTAATCTTACTGATTTTGAAAAATCCTTGTCATGGTCAGAGCTAAATGATTATGCCTTTAACTCTGTCTTACTAAGCCTAACTCCGGATATTCGAAGAGAACTATTGCAAATTCTGCCTACCTATTCATCAGAGTATACCTTCTATCTAAACAACAGTATCAGGGAGATACTTGAGATCCGTGGATTAAGCCAGGACGCCATTAACCTAATAGCTAGTGTCAACTCTCTTACCGGAGGGCTTCTTAACACCAGCTACGGCGAAACCTTACAGGAGTTATATTCCATGGATTATATGTATACTTATCGAATAGCCGGAGGTATGATCAACCTTCCTATTGCTTTTTATAATTCCCTCACCTCACCCAATCCGAGAGAATATGATATTGCATCAGATTTGCTTGGGAATGTTAATATCAACTTTGGTCATAATGTAACCGGTATTTATCAGAATCTCTCTAATAGTAAAGTTATACTAAGGTACAATAATACTTACATGACAAATATATATGAAGAATTTGATTATGTTATCTGCGCAATCCCATTCTCCACCTTACGAGTAATAGATATAAAACCATTTTTCAGTAATCAGAAAATGCAGGCTATCCGAGAATTGTTTTATGTCGATGCCTATAAGGCGGCCTTTTTCTGTAATCGACGTTTTTGGGAGGAAAATGGGACATATGGAAACGTGAATGGGGGTATTTCTTTTACTGATCTACCGATTCATTCCATTGTATATCCCTCAGATCATATACAAAGGGAGAGGGTCTCTTCCAGCTCACCATTAGAACCTGGTGTATTAGTTGCCTCTTATAATATTAATCAGGATTCCATTCGGGTTGCGAATCAAAGCTTAGACAGGCAGTTTTTACTGATTAAGAGGAATGTGGAAGAGGTACATGGACTGCCCGAGAATTTCTTAGATTATATCGTTAAAAACTATAAAACATTAGATTGGAACAGGCAGGAATGGTTTCGAGGAGCATTTGCTGTAAATCTTCCCGGTCAAAAGGTGAATTTTGCACATACTATTCTAGAACCAGAATATAATAACCGAGTATTTTTTGCTGGAGAACATACTTCTGTAAAGCAGGGATGGATTCAGGGATCCTTATATAGCGGCATGTTGGCGGCTAATACACTGGCTATGAATTTGAGATGATTAACACCGACTTCCATTATATGAATATTAATCATAAAATTGTTTACAATAGACATTGATTTATATATATGGAGGTGTTCTCTTGAACGAAGGCTTGGTTGTACTTGTTAGGGCTATTATAGGTTTTTTCTCTCTTCTTATATTTGCAAGAATATTAGGTAAAGAGCAGATTAGTCAACTGACTTTTTTTGATTATATCTTAGGAATTACAATTGGCTCAATAGCTTCCGAATTAACGGTTGACCTTTCTAGCCGGGCATGGCCACATTGGGTTGGACTTATTACCTGGGCTTCTTTAGCCTATCTAATGGAGATTATCTCATTAAAATGGAGGTATGCTGCAAAATACATTGAAGGGGAACCAGCCATAGTTATAATGAATGGCAGGATTATGGAAGATGTTTTGAGAAAAATGAAAATTAGGATATCTGATATTATGGTTCTATTAAGAAATAAAGGTGTATTTGATTTAAATGAAGTGGATTATGTAATAATGGAGCCTAATGGTCAGATTTCGGTATTAAAAAAGTCGGAACATCTTCCTTTAACACCGAAGGACATGAATATTTCGGTTTCTCCAACAGGTATAAGTACAGAGCTTATATATGATGGAGAAATTGTTGAAGAAAACTTAAGAGAAATGAATAAAGATACAAAGTGGCTTATGAAAGAACTAAAAAAACGTGGTATAAAGGATGTGTCTGAAGTCTTCTTGGCTACCTTAAATGATGCAGGAAGCTTATATGTTGATAAGTATAAAGATAATATAAAGAAGGTTAAAGATATTGGTGATTATAAGGGTCCTTATTAGGATCTATTGCTGGGTGACATGAAAATCAGAGATTTTAATGTAAAAGGTTTGCAGATTACTAGAAAGGCATGGTATTACTATGAGAAGGTTTTTAACAATTGCTATACCTATTGTTACTTTAGCATTATTTATATGTATAATGCTTAGTGGTAGTATTCTAAAAAGACCCTTAGGAAAAGATGATGATGTACCACAGGCAATTGAGAATTTAATTCAGAAAATTAATAATGATGATTGGGATAAAGTAAATAGTGAAATTGATAATTTGGAGAAGGCTTGGAAAAAAGTTATTCACAGAGTTCAATTTAGCTTAGAAAGAGATGAAATTAATGATTTGAGTATGAATATAGCACGTTTACGGGGTGCTGCATTGGCCGAAGATAAGGGGAATTCATTAACTGAACTATTGGAGGCTTATAATCATTGGAAGGAGATGGGTAAATAAGCAATATGGTGTCACAAGATGAATTAGGGGTTGTCAAACTACGGATTAATATCTGTTAGTTTGGCAACCATATTGGTAAAATCGGAGACTATTCATCCATATTAAAAACATAATGATCTTGTAATTATTTCATATTTTAAGCCACTAGTTCAGAATAGAATGAAATTAATTAAAGTGTATAATGAATCAGCTTGCAGTGAAAGAGTGTATAATAATTCAATTGGCTCTTAAGGTAGAACCGATTCGATAAATATGTTAGTATATATAAGTACGTATGAATGGAGGTGACACATATGACAAATTTGCCCAACTGCCTAAGCTGTAATTCAGAATATACCTACGAAGACAGGGGGCTCATTATCTGTTCCCAGTGCGCTTATGAATGGAGCCCAGAGATACAGGAAGATGCCAGTCATGAGGTAATCAAAGATTCTAATGGAAACATTTTAAATGATGGGGACTCTATTATTGTAATCAAAGATCTAAAAGTGAAAGGTAGTTCATCATCGGTAAAAAAAGGTACAAAGGTAAAAAATATAAAGTTAATACATAGTGCCAGCGATGGTCATGATATTGATTGTAAAATAGATGGATTTGGTGCAATGAAATTAAAATCTGAATTTGTTAAAAAGGCGTAAAACCAGATCATCTAATAAAAAGTCCTTGATATCCACACCCTCCATATGAATAGATAATTCATATGGAGGGTGATTTTATTTTGGTATATCAATAGCACTTTATTATTTTGTCGACATATTATAACTGTAAGACTTAGAATACGAAATAGTGCGTTACTGGAGGAATTTCAGAATGGAGTTTACAGTAAAAGAAATTATAGATCTAATATTAAAAAGAATTATCTGGGTTATTATTGGTTTGTCCCTCGGCTTATTTACATTGTTTATATGTAGTAAATTCATAATAAATCCTTCTTATACAGCCTCTGTACAACTGTATGTAATACCTAATGATACTGAAACTAGTGTCAATTTAAATGAACTAAATTATGCCCAGAAGGTTGTAACAACTTATATTAATTTTTTAAATACAAATGTCTTCTATCAGAAAATACAAGATGATACCAATCTAGATTACTCCATAAATCAATTAAGAAATATGACATCAGTAAAAAGTGTTAATAATACAGAAATTTTTCAAATTAGTGTTACTTCTCCCAGTGCCAAGGNTTCATATTCTCTGGCAGAAAGNATGGAAAGAATTGCTCCCCAATTAATTAAAACTATTAAACCATCTGCAAAGATAAGTGTTGTTGATCCAGTCGATTTCCCGACTAAACCCTCAGGGCCCAACATAATAAAAAACACTCTAGTGGGAGGAATGTTAGGCCTTATAGCTTCGGTTTTTATTATATTATTAGTTGAAATCCTTGATACTAATATTAAAAATAAAGAGGATTTAATTGAAACCTATAAATTACCTGTACTTGGAGAAATACCTAATTTAAATTTATCAAAAGAAAGTGGTATATATAAAAAAATTCCTTATATATCAAAGAAAAAGAGGCACTTAAAAGCAAAAAATGATTATAATAAAAATTTGAAATTTATCTTTAGTGAATCTTTCAAATCCTTTAGAACAAATCTGCGCTTTGTATTAGTAAAAGAGGGATGTAAAAAAATCATTATTAGCAGTCCACTACCTGGTGACGGTAAAAGCACAGCTTGCATAAATTTAGGAATTACATTATCTCAAGCTGGCTCTAGTGTTCTAATCATAGATTGTGATCTAAGAAAAGGTAAGCTTCATAGTTACTTTAATATTAAGTATAGACCAGGACTAAGTGATGCTTTATCAGGAATGGTAGAATTTAAGGATGCGATTAGAAAAACTTCTCACGAAAACTTAGATATTATCCCCCTAGGATCCATATCTCCAAATCCGTCAGAGCTATTATCAAGTAGTCAGATGGAGAAGCTATTGGTTAATCTTGAAAAAGAATACGATTATATTATATTTGATACACCACCTGTCAATGTTTTATCTGACGCTCTTAGCTTAGTAAAGTATTCAGATGGTTTACTGATAGTTCTCAGGGAGGGAATAACTTCACATCCAAATTTAACAAATGCATTGGATAAATTTAAGCTATCTCAAGGAAATATACTTGGATTTATTCTTAACAATGTCTCAGTAAATCAAGGTAAGAAATTTAATTATTATTATTCACATTATGGTGCGAAGAATGATTGATATTCATACTCACATATTACCTCATATTGATGATGGTGCAAAGGATGTAGAAGAAGCATTAAAAATGATAGAGTACTTAGAAAGACAAAAAGTGCATACCGCTATATGCACTCCCCATTTTGATCCTAGAAAGAGTTCCATAGAAGAATTTAGTTCGAAAAGAGAAAAAGCATTTCAGGCTATGTATGCTTCCAAGATTACTTTAATTTCTGGAAGTGAGACACTTTATCACGATTTGCTGTATCAATATTCCGATTTAGATCATATTTGTATTAATAATACGAAGTATCTCTTACTGGAATTGCCTTATAAAGATCGCTGGAGTGATTATGATATGAAATGTATTATAAAATTAATGAATTTATTTAATATCATACCAATTATAGCTCATATAGAAAGGTATAAATTTCTTTGGAAAAACAAAAAAAATATAAGGCAATTAATGAACTTAGGTTGCCTTATGCAAATAAATGCTAACACCATTATAGATAGAAAGCAGAGAAAAATGGCGCTCCATTATATAAAAAAAGGATATATTGACGTAATAGGAAGTGATTGTCACAACATGTCTCAAAGGCCTCCAAATCTAAAGGATGCCTTTGTTATTATTGAAAAGGAGATTGGGAATTATTATTGTNACCTATTACAACACAATGCAGATTCTATNATTCAGGGGATTATGATAAGAAATGATACAGGTAGGTTTATGATATAGGGAAGTGAATTATAAATGAGATTAAATAGACTAAAACCCATAATTTTATTTACTATAGATATTATTATTGTGTTTATTACATGCTATATAATATATTATTGGGTACAAAATGGTAGCCCAAATCAACTTAATAAATTTGATTTTAATGTTTTGCTAGGTCATATATTTGTAATCATATTAAGTATTACAGTTTGTCAATTTGCATTTAAAAGCTATAAAAACATATGGAAATATGCTGAGTTTAATGAATATATAAAATTAATGTTTGGTGTAATATCTGGCTTCTTTCTTTATAGTCTGGCCAATTACTTTCTATTTACAAGCCAAACATCCACCATATTTTCCATATCCTCTTGTGCCGTTTCTATCTTAATAATGCTCTTGGTACGTTTTTTATATAAAAAATATCGTATCAATCTTTTTAATATGTCAAGGACCAAATTGCCCTTAGCAATTATTGGTGCAGGTGGTGCAGGAGTACTTTTATATAATGAAATCCTTTATAACGCAAAAATAAATTATTCCGTGCGTTTTTTTATTGATGATGATATAGAAAAGATTGGGAAGAAGATACGAAATGTAATGGTATATGGTCCAATCGATAATTTTAATGATATTATTAATAAAATACCTGTAAGAGAAGTAATCATAGCAATACCTTCGCTTAAAGAGCAAAGAAAAAGTGAAATATTAGAGATGGTTTCTAAGTCAGGCGTTAAAGTTAAAATCCTTCCGGATTTAGTTTCCATATTGCAGAATGGATCTAACTTACTATCTTCGGTAAGGGAGTTTAAAGTTGAAGAACTTATTGGAAGAAAGACCNTTTTTTTTGATGAAAGGCAGATAAGCTCCTATTTGAACCAAAAGACGATTATGGTAACTGGTGGAGGTGGTTCCATAGGCTCCGAATTGTGTCGTCAAATTGCCAGGTCAAATCCGAAACATTTAATCATAATTGATAATTATGAGAACAATGCTTTTGATATACAGCATGAATTAATTTCACAATATAATGATAGCTTAAAATTATCTGTTGAAATCGCATCAGTTCAAGATAAAGATAAGATAGATATATTATTTGATAGGTACAGACCAGAAATTATATTTCACGCCGCAGCCCATAAACATGTTCCTTTTATGGAAGATTGTGCCGATGAGGCCATAAAAAATAATATCTTTGGAACCTATAATACTGTCCACTCCGCACATCGTTATCATGCTAAGAAATTTGTGCTCATATCCACAGATAAAGCAGTTAATCCGACTAGTATGATGGGTGCAAGTAAAAGAGTATGTGAAATGATTGTTCAAAGTATGAAGGATGTAAGCAGTACACATTATGTTACAGTACGATTTGGTAACGTATTAGGCTCTAACGGTTCTGTAATACCGCTTTTCAGACGACAAATAGAACAAGGTGGTCCAGTTACCATCACAGATAAAAGAGCATATCGATATTTTATGACTATTTCTGAGGCTTCACAATTAGTATTAAGAGCTTCTTCTATGGACTCCCAATCGGAAACCTATGTACTAGATATGGGTCAACCAATAAATATATTAACATTAGCTGAGAATTTAATTAGTTTGATGGGGTATATCCCATATACAGAAATCCCAATTGAGGAGATAGGAATTCGTCAAGGAGAAAAATTATTTGAAGAGCTATTAATGCATAATGATGATTTGCTAAAAACAGAGAACGCTAAGATATTTATTGAAAAACATAACACTATCTCACAAGAAGAAATAGAAACAATATTAGAGAGCTTAAGAAAAGCACTTGAAACAAAAGATATGGCAGTAATGAAAAAAGCATTAATTGAGGCCGTACCAACATTTCGGAGGAGCTAGTTCCCCATCGGTACTTAGGTTGTGGCAGATTTACCAATCTGCTACAACCTCAATTCTGACACCAATCAGAAATCCTTTCATATATTAATTTTATGACAACATGAGAGGGGTTCTCTAATATTATGAAATATAAGAGTGTAAAAAGGTATCTGGATGTTATATGCTCTACTCTTGGCCTAATTATTCTTTTACCACTTTTTATTCTGGTTGCAATATCCATTAAGTTGGAAACAAAAGGCCCTATAATCTATAAACAGTTACGCTTAGGATTACATGGGAGAGAATTCACCATCTATAAATTTAGAACCATGTATCTAGGTGCAGAAAAAGAAGGAGTTTATGATCTAAAAGGTGACAAAAGAGTAACTAAAATTGGTAGAATATTGAGATCTAGCAGCATTGATGAACTTCCTCAATTATTAAATATTTTAAAAGGGGAGATGTCATTTATTGGGCCTAGACCTCCCCTTACTTATCATCCATGGACCTTTTCTGAATACACAATTCCACAGAAAAAACGATTTATAGTGCTCCCGGGTATTACTGGCTTAGCACAAATACATGGAAGAAAAGACTTAGATTGGAACAGTCGAATAGAATATGATATTGAGTATGTAGATAAATTATCTTTCCTTCAAGATTTAAAGATAATGTTTTTTACTGTCTTAAAAGTCTTCACTATAAAAAACAATATAAATGTCAATGAAACAGTAATAAAGAGAGAGGATAGCACCTTCCTCAAACTTATGTACATAACAAACGATAAGATAATAGCCAAGATAGCCGAGGATAGCGGAGTAGATTGGATATTTATTGATCTTGAGGTAATCGGAAAGCAAGATCGGCAAGGGCATCTTGATACTGTCATATCTCATCATAAAATAGAAGATGTAAAGAATATAAAGGAAACTATAAACAAAGCCAAGGTTATTGTGCGAATCAACCCCATCTATCGCGGTTCAGAAGAAGAGATTAATGAAGTGATAAGAGGTGGGGCAGATATTATCATGCTCCCATTTTTTAAGACAAAAAAAGAAGTGGAGGAATTTGTACATTATACCAAAGGCAATGTAAAAACATGCTTGCTTATTGAAACACCTGAGGCAGTAAAGAATATTGACAAGATATTAAGTGTTCCTGGAATTGATTATGTATATATAGGATTAAATGACCTCCATATTGGCTACAAGAAAATATTTATGTTTTCTTTGTTAGCAGATGGTACTGTTGAAGCCTTATGTAATAAATTTAGAAAAAAAGGAATTCCCTACGGCTTTGGTGGAATTGCAAGGCTAGGGCATGGAATGCTGCCAGCAGAATATATAATTCGTGAATTTTATCGTCTTGGGTCTAGTATGGTTATTTTATCTAGAAGCTTTTGTAATGCCAGTAGAGTAGAAAGCTACGAAACTATAGAAAAAGTTTTTAAAGAAGGTGTTCAAGAGATCCGAAGATTTGAAGAAAAAATAAGTAAGAAGGATTACCTATATTTTCTTAAAAGCCAAAGGATATTAAGAAAAAAAGTGTCTGAGATAGAAAAAAACATGGAAAAAGGCAGGGAAGTCATATGAAGCTATTATTGACTGGTGCTTTTTCATATACAGCTGAGCAAATTAAAGAATTAGAGGAGATAGTAGGAGAGGTAATCTATATAAAAGATGAGAGAAATGAAATCTCCACAGATATGTCAGACATAGATATAGTTGTCTGTAATGGATTGTTTTTATACAATTCTATAGATAAATTCAAACAGCTTAAATTTATTCAGCTAACCAGTGCAGGTTTTGATAGAATACCTTTGGACTATGTTAAATCCGCTAACATTCAAGTGGAAAATGCTAAGGGAGTATATAGTATTCCAATGGCAGAATGGGTAATATCAATGATTCTGCAATTTTATAAAAAAAGTAGAGTTTTTCATATGTTACAGTCTAATCATGAGTGGGTAAAGCAAAGAGACATCCTTGAATTAAGTGATAAAACAGCAATTATCATTGGACTAGGCAACCTAGGCAGAGAAATTGCTAAAAGATTACGCTCATTTGATGCTTATATTATAGGAATTGATTTAACATATGTGGAAACCAATCTAACCGATGAATTCTATACATATGATAGGCTAGATCATGTGCTAGATAGGGCGGATATTCTTATCTTGTCATTACCGATTACAAAGGATAACTTTCACTTCATAAATGAGGAGAGACTATCCAGACTTAAAAGAAGTTCTATATTAATCAATGTATCACGAGGGAGTTTAATTGACGAAAATGCTTTAATTAAAGCTTTACAAAACAATAAAATTTATGGAGTTGCTCTAGATGTTTTTGAAGAAGAACCCTTAAGTAGTGAGAGTCCATTATGGGATTTTGAGAATGTAATTATAACACCACATAATTCATTTGTATCTGATAAGATTGCCAATCGGTTATATCCCCTTATGAAGAATAATATTAGAAATTTTATAGAGCAATATGATGGACTTAAGTCAAAAATGAATAATCCATATCGCTATTGTATTGTTACTACAATGTCTAGTTCCATTGATAATTGGATCAAACCATTTTTACCATTATATAACAAGCATGGTTTCGATGTAACAGTGATATGCAATATGACTGATGCATATAAAATTGAACTACAAAAGAGATACCCCTATATTAATGCTATTCCTTTAGCAATACCTAGGGGTATTGATTTTTTTGGATCAATCAAAGCAATATATCATTTGTATAAAACACTTAAAAAGGGTAGCTACCATATGGTTCAATACTCCACCCCAAATGCTAGTTTTTATACAGCCATTGCTTCTTATATATGCAGAATTCCAATACGCCTATACTGCCAGTGGGGTATGGTTTATGTGACAATGAAAGGACTTAAACGTATTATATTCCAAATGATAGAGCGAATCATATGTTTATTATCAACCCAGATACAACCAGATAGCTATGGGAATTTAATTTATTGTAGAAAAAGAAGGTTTTACTCAAAAAAGAAAAGCCGCCTTATATGGAATGGCAGTGCCAAAGGTGTTGATTTAGATAAATTTGATGTTAGTAAGAAAGAGATCTATGGCAGGGAAATACGTAATAGGTATGGTATCGGAGAGGAATGTATTGTCTTAGGCTTTGTGGGGCGTCTAGGAAAGGAAAAAGGATGTATTGAGCTTTTTGAAGGGTTTAAATTATTAGAATTAGAGTATCCCAATCTGAAATTACTTTTTGTTGGTCCAATTGAAAAAGAAGAAACCATTAATCCAGAACTACTGGATTGGTTTTATCAAAATAATCATATTATTAAAACAAATCGAGTTCCTGATGTAGAAAAACATATGGCTGCTATGGATATCTTTATTCTTCCCAGCTATAGAGAAGGATTTGGTATGTCAGTAGTAGAAGCCCAAGCTATGGAAGTGCCTGTAATTGTAACAGATATACCAGGACCTGTGAACGGAATGATTCCAGGTGTTACTGGGCTTACCATTCCTGTAAAAGATACCAAAGCACTTGTTGGTGCAATTGAAGAACTAGTGAATGATGAAGGCAAACGAAGGATGTTTGGAAAAGCAGGATATAAATTTGTGAAAAGTAATTTTGATGCAAAAGTATTTGCGAAAAAATTGTTAAAGAATAGAATCCATTTAGTGAAAGGCTGTAATAGAATATGAAGGTTTTAATCACTGGTAGTGGTAGTTATATAGGAAGAAACATAAAAGCATGGTTAGAAAATACTGATGAATTCATTGTAGATGAGTTAGATATGGAAAATCCTGATTGGATAAATTATGATTTTAGGCCTTATGATACGGTAATACATGTGGCAGCGATTGTACATAGGAAAAATAAAATTCCTTGGTCAACCTACTATAAAGTGAATACAATCCTGCCATACAAGGTAGCAAAAAAAGCAAGGGAAAGTCATGTGGAGCAGTTTGTTTTTTTTAGTTCAATGGCAGTATATGGCCAAGGGAAGAAATTGCCTATGGGAAATATAATTGATGAAAAAACTAAGCTTATTCCCAAAAACCATTATGGTAGAAGCAAGCTGGCGGCCGAAATAAAAATTCAGAAATTAAGTACACAAGACTTTAAAATATCTATCCTTAGGCCATCCAATATATATGGATATGGTTGCCCTGGTAATTATATTAGTTCTTTTGTAAAGCTAGTTCGATTAACACCGGTTATTCCGGTTATTTATAGGGATTGCAAACAAGGCTTATTATATATAGATAATCTTTGTAGCTTCATATATCAATTAATAGTTGATAGAAAAGAAGGTGTTTTTCACCCACAGGATGGAGAGGGCATAAGTACCTTTGAATTGATCTCGGAGATAGCCGACTTAACCCATAAAAAAGTAGTGTATTCTTCTATATTAGGTAAAATAATAAGCTACTTCCACAAGGTTCCACTAGTAATCAAGATATTTGGAGGTGTGTCTTATAGCAGAAGTTTATCAAAGAGGCCATATAATAATTATTCTACAGTAGATTTTAAGAATGGATTAATGAAAACCATAAGCACTCCAAAAAATGATACTGAAAAACCATAGAAAACATGATGGAGATTTGAGTATGAGAATATTAGTAGTATCTTGTAGTCCATGGAGAAAAGATAATAATATTGGGAATACCTATACCAATATATTTAGTGGTATTGATAATATAGAAATTGCTCATATTTGTTGCGGTGGGGGAAGACCAGATACTGATTTTGTCAAATATCATTTGCATATCAGTGAAATAAATATACTAAAGAATTTAATCAATCCCAAATACAAATGTTGCCATAGATTTCCTTATAGTAAGGAGGAACTTAAAAATCCCGTTGGCAGGAGCAAAGTGTATGATTTTATGCGAACACATCGATTTAAGCTATTTTTTTTGCTAAGAGATCTGATTTGGATTTTTAAAAATTGGATTTGTGATGACCTGAAAAACTTTGTAGATGATTTTAAGCCGGATATTATTTTTGCACAGTTCTTAGATCGAGATTATTTAAATGAAATGCTTTTATTCCTCAAAGATTATACCAAGGTACCATTAATTGTTTATGCTTGGGATGATGTATATACATTAAAGCAATTTTCCTTATCTCCAATCTTTTGGATAAATAGGTTCCTACAGAGAAGGAAATTAAGAAAAATAGCCAAATTAAGTTCCCTTATGTATGTGATTTCAGAAAAGCAAAAGAAAGAATACTCTAAAGCTTTCGGCTCTTCTTGCAAAATATTATATAAAGGCTTTGAATTTCATAAAAAACCCATATATGAAATAAAGAATGAACCTCTAAAACTAATATTCTCTGGAAATATTGGTTCTGGCCGTTATAAAACACTAGCACTTATTGGTTCTGCCTTGGATGAAATAAATAAGGATAATATAAGGGCTGTATTATATATTTATACCTCTACCCCTTTTAGCTATAAAATGAAGAAGAAATTAGATTATCCAGGAAGTATTCATATAATGAAATTTGTATCATCAGAAGAAATAGCTATGATTCAACAAGAAGCTGACATATTAATACATGCAGAATCATTTTCTTTGGCTGAACGATTAAAGGTAAGATTATCATTTTCTACAAAACTAGTAGATTATTTTAAAAGTGGAAGATGTATTTTAGCAGTTGGAAGTAGAAATATTGCCTCCATAGATTATTTATCAAAAAACCATGGNGCAGTCATTGCATATAAGAANAGTGATATAGCCTATGTATTAAATCGACTTATAAGTTCCCCAAATCTAAGAAAAAAATATGCTCGCAGGGCATGGGAATGCGGACAGAATAATCACCAGATAAGGATAATGCAAAATACCTTACAAAATGATTTGAACTATGTATTACATGAGAAATNAAATCAGAGGTGAGTTTAATTGAAAATCTATCTAGTAAATATCTTGCTGCTAGTTATATATGGAGCTTTTTTATCCCAAGATGATTCCCAGAAGAATAAAATATTTTGTACCATGGCTTCATTAAACTGGATATTATTATCGGGACTTCGACATTTAAGTGTCGGCGCAGACACCTTAAAATACGGCTACTTTTTTGAGCAGGCAAAAAATATTCCTTGGCTTACTTTATGGAAAGAAAGAGTAGGTGTTTTTATTTATGGAACAATGGGCAAAGATCCAGGATATATCCTATTTCAGAAAACGATTCAGTTATTCACCAGGGATTATCGTCTCTATTTAATTATCATAGCAGTCATATTTACAGTACCATTAGGAATATGGATATATAGAAACTCTAGTAATTCTTTAATGAGTTTTCTTATTTATTCCTGTTTATTTTATTCTTTTTTTTCAATAACAGGAATCAGGCAGACGATAGCAACAGCCTTGGTGGTATTCGTGGGGTATAAATATATAAAGAAACAAAATTTTTGGATTTTTTTATTGCTAATTATTGTGGCAACAAGTATACACTTTTCAGCTATATGCTATTTACCTTATTATTTCATTGCCAATAAGGAAATTACAAATAAATATTTAGTTATTTACGGATGTGTATTGTCCGGTGTTTTTGTATTCAATGAGAATATATTTAGACTTGGCACTAAATTATTAGGATATGATCAGTATATTTTTCGTGAAGAGACTGGAACAACCTGGACATTTTCTATTCTCCTTATGGCTTTAGCGATTGTTGCTTTACTGAAGAAAAATGAGATATTGAAGAATAATGCTGGGGCCAAACATCATATTAATGGTCTATTGATCGCAGTATTACTTGTACCCTTTACTTTTGTTAATCCTGTAGCCATGCGTATCATCCAGTATTTTTCACTTTCCATTATATTATTGGTTCCAGAGATTATTAATTCCTTTCACAAAAAAGAAAGAATCTTTGTGTTTTTTGTTGCATGTTCCACTTTAATTGTACTGCTTATTAGGAACAACCCTACTTATCTGTTTTTTTGGCAGCTATAAAACACTAGAAAGGTAGGTGCATTTTGAAGATTGCTTTTGTTTCTAATTTTTTAAATCACCATCAATTACATTTATGTAATCAGTTTTACAATAAGTGTGAAGAATTTTATTTTATTGCATCAGAGAAAATTCCATTAGATAGATTAGAGATGGGCTATGAAGATATGGATTCAAAGTACCCTTATGTGATTAGAATGTATGAGGACAACTATCTAAAGTATACTGCTTATTACATTATAAGGACCTTCGATGTAGTTATCTTTGGTGCATGTTCACCGAAACTCATTGCCCTAAGAATGAGAAAGAATAAGCTTAGCTTTATTTATGCGGAACGTTTCTTGAAGAAGGGATTATGGTACCGCTTCATACCTCGGACTCGAGAAAAAATATTGAATCGAGTGGTTAAATATGAAGATAAAAATCTATATGTTCTTTGTGCCAGTGCCTATACTTCTTATGATTTAAGCCTATTTGGATTTGTGAATAAGTGCTATAAGTGGGGATATTTCACTGAGGTGACCAAGGTTAATAGAAGGGAGCTAATGAAGAAGAAAGACAAGTCCTATTGTAATATTCTATGGGTGGGACGGTTAATCAATGGAAAACGTACAAAAGACGTCATNTTCCTAGCTAGAAAATTAATGAATNGGAAGCTTGATTTCACTATTAATATTATAGGGACCGGCAATTATGAAAGACAATTACATATGCTTGTAAAAATATTAGGTTTATCAGAAAAGGTTCACTTTTTAGGCTCAATGACTCCTGACCATGTTAAAAATCATATGGAAGAGGCAAATATTTTTCTCTTTACCAGTAATTTTAAAGAAGGATGGGGGGCAGTCATCAATGAAGCAATGAGTAGTGGGTGTGCAGTTGTTGCAAGCCATGCTGTGGGAAGTGCCCCATTCTTAATCAAACATGGCAAGAATGGACTTATCTATCAATCTGGTAATATTAATGATCTATACCGCAAAGTAAGTAGGCTTATAAAGAAGCCGATGCTTCAATACGATTACGGAGTTAATGCATATGACACAATGGTTAACACATGGAGTCCGGAGGTTGCAGCTTCTCGCCTCATGGAAATTTCTAAAATTCTTTTAAGAGGAGAACATAGATGGTATCCTAATGGACCATGTAGCAAAGCATATATTATTAAGGAAGATTGGTATCCGAATAAATGAATTGGATGAATAAATGTGAGGGTGGTATGGGTCAATATAAGATATGTCAATATGATATCAAAGAGGTACAGAAGACATTATTAATGATTTTAATTGAGCTGGATCGAATCTGTAGAAAGTATAGCATTAAGTATTCATTAGAAGGTGGTACCTTACTTGGGGCCATAAAATATAAAGGTTTTGTTCCCTGGGATGATGATATCGATATTATCATGGAGCGAAAAGAGTATGAAAAATTTTTAAAAATATGTCAAACAGAGCTTAGTAAAGAGTTTTTCCTTCAAAATTATAGGACGGTTAGACACTTTCCCTTAAACTATTCTAAGATCCATATGAGGAGAACATTATATGTTCAAGAAAGTACAGAGCATCTAAGGATACATCAAGGTTTATTTATTGACATATTCCCTGTTGATCATATTTATAGACCAATACTTAGATTGCAAGTTGCCCTGATTGGAGGGCTTACAAGTGCCAGGTGTGTTAGATTAAATCGGATCTATCAGAAAAAAGAAGTGTTAACAAGAAATATAATGAAATTATTGATTTATCATATATTAGCCTTGTTTCCTTTATGGTGGATTAACTTTTCCATTGATTTATCTTGTAAGATGTTTAACTGTTTTCCTAGCAAGTATTATTATGAAGTATGTAATCCAAATCGTAAATTCAAACCGCTACATCGAAAAATATATCAAGATTTAATTGAGGTCGAATTCATGGGCTTGCATTTTTTGGCTTCAAAACACTATAGGAGATTTCTTAGGTCTAGGTTTGGTGATATAAGTAAGCTTCCACCGATAGAAGAGAGGCAGCCAAGCCACAAAATTATTCGATGCAAATTATAGACCTGAGAATATGACCAAAAGGGTAAAGAGTCAGGGTATGGGTTAGATAAGCTCAGGAATGGGGGAAATATGAAAGTTCTTCATATTAATGCAGTTAGTGGTATTCGAAGTACTGGCAGGATATGTTCAGAGATTATAGAATTTCTTCAAGAGAAGGGTCATAAAGGATACATGGCATACTCAGATGGAAACAAAGCCAAAGGCCATAAAATAGGTACAAAACTTGACCATAAATGCCATGCTCTCTTATCTAGAATAAGTGGAAAGCAGGGATACTTTTCTGTACTTGAAACATATCGTCTGCTTAAATATATTGGTTTTTTAGAGCCGGATATCATACACCTACATAATCTTCATGGGAACTATATTAATATAAATATGTTATTAAAATACCTTGCCAAAAAGGATATCCCTACAGTTATAACACTGCATGATTGCTGGTTTTTCACAGGGAAATGTTTTCATTTCACAGTAGAAGACTGTTACAAATGGAAAGAGGAATGTAATCACTGTCCAAGAATACACAAAGACAATCCTAGTTGGTTTTTTGATAAAAGCAAGAAAATGTATCATGATAAGAAAAGCTTATTTGGACAGATCAAACATCTAGCAGTAGTAGGTGTGTCTGATTGGATTACAGAGGAAGCAAAACAGTCCTTACTAAAGAATGGGCAAATTATAAGAAGAATCTATAACTGGGTAGATTTTAATGTTTTTAAACCAGTTTGTGCAGAGGATTTGCGCCGTAGGATGAACTTAGAGGATAAGTTTGTTATCTTGGGAGTAGCAAGTTTTTGGACAGAAGATAAGGGGCTTTCTGAATTTCTTCAATTATCAAAAGAGTTACCAGAGAATATGGTCATTGTTTTAATTGGTAACTTAAAAGAGAACATAGAAGCTTATAAGAACATTATACATATTAGAGAAACCCACGATATCACCAGTATGGTTAAGTTCTACTCCATGGCGGATGTACTCCTAAATCTATCAATGGAAGAGGCATGTGGAAAAGTAACGATAGAAGCATTAGCCTGTGGTACTCCAGTAATAGCAATGAATTCAACTTCTAATCCAGAGCAGATCGGAGAAGCTTGCGGCTATGTAGTAGAAAAAAATGATAGAGATGATCTATATAGAAAAATTAATCTAGTCTATAGGAACGGGAAGAATTATTATAGGGATCACTGTATTAGTTATGCCAATAAAACCTTTAATAAAACCAATTGTCTAAATGATTATATCCAACTTTATCATGAATTAAGCGGTGACTAACATGCTTAATCTGACCCAAAAATTAATAGGGGGAATGTATTTGAAACCAGGGAATGATAATAGCATAAATCAAATAAAAATAGGAGCTGTTATATCATACCTTGCTATCGGTGTAAGTCTGTTATCAGGATTATTATATACTCCTTGGATGGTAAAGCAGATTGGACTTAATGATTATGGCCTGTATACATTAGCCACATCGCTGATTAGTATATTCCTTATTGACTTTGGCATAAGTGAAGCGGTTTCAAGATTTATTAGTAAATATAATGCTGAAGGAGATCAAAAGAAGGTAAATGATTTCCTTGGCTTGATCTACAAACTGTATATTTTAATTGATATACTGATATTGGTGCTACTAATCATTGTGTATTTTTTATTTCCTGTTATTTATATGGAATTAACACCAGGGGAGATAGAAAAGTTTAAGATTATCTATTTGATTACCTCTACCTTTAGTATTGTCTCTTTGCCTTTTATTACCCTCAATGGAATATTAACTTCCTATGAGAAATTTAAAACCTTAAAGCTATGTGATCTAATTAATAAGCTAATGGTATTAACACTAATGGTTATTGCCTTATTGTTAGGTTATAAATTATACGCATTAGTATTAGTTAATGTTTTTGCTGGCTTGTTTATCATTGGGGTTAAGCTGCTTTATATAAATAAGAGGCTACCTATAAAGGTTAATTTTAAATATTGGGATAAAAGGCTATTAAAAGAGGTTTTTGGTTTTTCCATATGGGCAACAGTGTCTACCATTGCCAATCGATTTGTATTTAATATTACTCCTTCCATACTTGGTGCTGTATCCGGGTCATCCCAGATTGCAATTTTTGGGATTGCCAGTACTCTTGAAGGTTATGCTTACATTATATCCGGAGCAGTCAATGGGATGTTCCTGCCTAAAGTGTCTAAAATACTTGCAAAAAGAAATGACGGTGTCCATGTACTACCACTTATGATTAAGGTAGGACGAATTCAATATAGTATTATAGGTCTTATATTTGTTGGCTTCACCATTGTAGGTAAAGAGTTTATCTATCTTTGGATGGGAAAGGATTTTGAACTGGCATATTATTGTGCCTTACTAATGATGTTACCAGGAGTATTTCGAGTTCCTCAGCAAATCGCAAGTATTACTATAATTGCAATGAACAAGGTTAAAATCCAAGCTCTTGTATATGTAATCGTAGCAACTTTAAATATAATATTTTCAAGTATACTATCTCAGTATTTTGGGGTACTAGGTGCCGCTATTTCAATCTGCCTTGTATATATTATTCGACTAATTATCATGAATATAATCTATTATAAAGTACTACATATTAATATTTTTTCCTTTATAAAAGATTGCTATGTAAAAATGGCTCCTCCTATGTTGATTACATTAGCTATCGGTATAATAATCAATCAGTTTACTATATATTCTCTGCCGACCTTTCTCATAAAAGGAACATTTATAGTGGTTTTATATATCATATTATTATGGAAGATTTCATTAAATCATTATGAAAAATCATTTTTTAAACGTGTCTGAGAGGATTATAGTATGTATAAAAACAAAATATTACTCATTACTGGAGGCACAGGCTCTTTTGGTAATGCTATATTAAAAAAGTTTCTTAATACAGAAATAGCCGAAATTCGTATTTTTTCTAGAGATGAAAAAAAGCAGGATGATATGCGAAGGACCTATAAAAATGATAAGATTAGATATTATATCGGGGATGTAAGAGACATATCATCTATTAAAAATGCAATGCACGATGTGGATTATATCTTTCATGCAGCAGCATTAAAGCAAGTTCCATCTTGTGAGTTCTTTCCCCTTGAGGCTGTAAAAACCAATATCATTGGAACAGACAATGTACTTTCTGCCGCCATTGAATACCAAGTAAAAAAAATAATATGCTTGTCTACAGATAAAGCTGCCTACCCCATTAATGCAATGGGTATTTCTAAGGCAATGATGGAAAAGGTCTTTATCGCTAAATCAAAGACAATAGATCCAGATAAAACCACCATATGCGGTACTAGATACGGGAATGTGTGTGCTTCAAGAGGTTCCGTAATACCGCTTTTTGTAGAGCAAATAAAGCAAGGAAAAGAAATCACCATAACCAATCCGAATATGACAAGGTTTCTAATGAGTCTTGAGGAAGCGGTTGACTTGGTTGAATATGCTTTTCAGCACGGTCAAAGTGGTGACATTATGATAAAGAAATCACCTGCCTGTACAATTATTGATCTGGCAACAGCTTTGTTAGAACTATTTAATGGAGATAATAGAATTAGAATTATAGGCACTAGACATGGTGAAAAACTATATGAAACCCTGATGACCAAAGAAGAGTATTATGTAGCAGAGGACAAAGGTGATTTTTACCGAATACCAGCTGATCAAAGAGATCTATATTATGAGAAATATTTCACCTTGGGAGATCAAAACCTCTCAAAAGAGAAGGAATATAACTCTAACAATACAAAGAGATTGTCTATAAAAGAGATTAAAGAAATATTATTAGCTATTGATTATATTCAGAATGAATTGGTCGGGTGGTTAGGATGAATATATTAGTTACAGGTGCAGGTGGCTTTATAGGAAAGAATCTTATTATGAAATTGAAAGAGGATAAGAAGCTTACTATATATGAATGTGATAGAGATTTAGATAAGCATACCCTTGAAAGGTATTGCAAGGAAGCAGATTTCGTATATCATTTGGCTGGTATCAATCGAACTGATGATGAAGTGGAATTTATGAAAGGGAATTATGGTTTTACTTTAGAGTTATTGGAGCTATTGAATAAATATAATAAAGGATGTCCTGTAATGCTATCTTCATCCATCCAGGCCACATATAATAATAGTTATGGTAAAAGCAAGAAGGCAGCAGAAGACCTGGTCATAAATTATTCCACTAAAAATCGTGCAAATGTTTTTATCTATCGACTTCCCAATGTATTTGGCAAGTGGTGTAAACCTAATTACAATAGTGTAGTTGCAACCTTTTGCCATAATATTGCCAGTAATCTTCCCATTACCATAGATAATCCTGAGAAAGTAATGAATTTAGTATATATTGATGATCTTGTAGATGAATTCATTGGATTGCTAAGTAAACCTGATGAAATTACAACTTTTTACCAGGTTAATCCTACTTATTCGGTTTCATTAAAAAGGATAGCTGAGCTTTTATATTCATTTCAGGAAGGTCGTTCTAATGGATATATACCAGATTTGGCTGACGATTTTACAAAGAAATTATATAGTACTTATCTAAGTTATCTTCCAGAAGAAAGTTTGAGCTATAAGCTGACAATGCATTGTGATGATAGAGGATCATTTACAGAATTCTTAAAGACAGGTAGCAGTGGGCAAATATCAGTAAATGTGATAAAACCTGGGATTACCAAGGGAAATCACTATCATCATACAAAGGTAGAGAAATTTCTTGTGGTAAGTGGAAGAGGAGTGATACGACTAAAGCATATCCTATCTGGTCCTATCCAAGAATTCCTTGTGAGCTCTGAGGCTTTGGAGGTCATTGATATTCCGGTTGGATACCTTCATAATATTGAGAACCTTGGCAGCAGGGATATGATTGTTATCATATGGTGTAATGAAATATTCGATAAAGACAATCCGGATACTTACATGTTAAGACAATAATCAGTCATTGAAAACCTATCCTAATTATCCAAGATATTATTAGATAATTACTAAACCAGGAAAATATCATAATTTCTTATCCAAGATATACAAATTTCCCACCTCTATGAAAGCTTCCTAATCTGTAAATTCATTATATAATAAAGAAGGAGTAGCATGAAGGTTTTAAAGGTTATGACTGTAGTAGGTACTCGTCCAGAAATAATTCGCTTATCTTCTGTAATAAGGAGACTTGACAACACTACAGCCGTAGAACACTATTTGGTCCATACAGGACAAAATTATGATTATGAATTAAACGATATATTCTTTGCTGATTTACAACTCCGAAAGCCAGACTATTATCTGAATGCAGCCACATCATCTTCTCTAGAAACCATAGGTAATATTATATCTAAAATTGAGCCTATTATAGATGAGATAAAGCCGGATGCATTTTTAATATTAGGTGATACCAATAGTTGTTTGTCTGCAATTGCTGCAAAGAAGAAGCGCATCCCGATTTTTCATATGGAAGCTGGTAACAGGTGTTTTGATCAAAGAGTTCCAGAAGAAATCAACCGTAGGATAGTGGATCATTTATCCGATATTAACTTACCATATAGTAATATAGCTAGAGAATATCTTATCAAAGAAGGTATAGGTGCAGATAGAATTATTAAAACAGGAAGTCCCCTCTTTGAAGTAATCCATGAAAATATGGATAAAATCCTAGCATCCAAGGTTTTAGTGAAGCATGATCTTAAGTCACAGGAATATTTCCTGGTTTCTTCCCATAGGGAAGAGAATATTGATTCTGATGCAAATTTTTTAAAATTTGTTGATATGTTATATCTGATTGATGACAAGTATAAGCTTCCTGTTATAGTGAGTACCCATCCAAGAACAATGAATAGAATAAGGAAAGAAAAAATTGAGTTCTCAAAGAATATAAAATTATTAAAACCCTTTAGCTTTACTGATTATATCCATCTTCAGATCCATGCAAAGGCCGTATTAAGTGATAGTGGCACCATAAGTGAAGAAAGCTCTATTCTCGGATTACGAGCCCTAAATATAAGGCAATCCCATGAACGGCCAGAGGCAATGGAGGAAGCTGCTGTAATGATGGTTGGATTTAATAAGGATAGAATATTGGAAGGACTAAGTATATTAGAAACACAGAATCCGGATACAATAAAGAAGGTTGCAGATTATATGGTCCCAAATGTTTCAGAAAAGGTATTGCGGATCATACTCTCTTACACAGATTATATAAATAGAGTTGTTTGGAGTATATAAAAAGAGACCTAATAGTGATATGATACCTCCAAGTAGACAGTCTAATTAATTAAAAATTAGATTATCTACTTGGAGGTATTTTTTATGCCTTATTCTGTGTTATGAAATTAAACCAGAAAAGAAAGGCCTTCTCCTGATCCAGAAGAATACTCTTCGTAATAAACCGAAGACGATACCATAAAAGATATTTATTAAGGTACTAAGGAGTATATATTTTCTTGTAAAACTTAAGCAGTTAAAGTGAACCAATAATGATTCCACATTGACAATATCTTGTAGATAATATAAGCCAGTAATCATTGTAGTAAAAGTAAATAGATTAAGAATGAGAGCTACTCGCCAATCAATTTCTGAAGTTAGGCGAGCAAAAATACTAAAAAATAAAGCGCCAATTAGTCCTGGAACTATAAGAACGAGAAAATATTGAAAAAGTTGAAAAGCCATAGTACACCTCCTATTATTATTACTAGTATTAAAATATGCAATAAATGCCTAAAGTTGACAAAGATATTGATAATACAGTATGATGCATTTACTATTTTTCATATATAATAATCTCATGTTAGAATATGGGATTGATGAAAAAGGTTGTTATTAATGAATAGATAAATTATAATAATTTGATAGTATCAAAAGAGTAAATAGAATGAAAAAAAGAACAGGAGGATAAATATTGAAACTAATTTCGTGGAATATTGATTCGTTAAATGCAGCATTAACAGGTGAATCTGATCGTGCCTTGTTATCTAGAAATGTTATAAATACAATCATTGAACTTAATCCAGATATAATTGCTATACAGGAAACAAAGTTACCAAGTAAGGGTCCTAGTAAAAAACATCTGGAAATTATAAATGAAAAGTTTCCGGATTATGAAATTGTATGGAATAGTTCAGTAGAACCAGCTCGTAAGGGCTATGCAGGTACTATGTTTTTATATAAGAATGATTTAACACCAACTGCTACATTTCCAGTAATAGGTGCACCAGGGACCATGGATGCTGAAGGGCGGATTATTACATTGGAATTTGATGATTTCTACTTAACACAAGTTTATACGCCTAATGCAGGGGATGGCTTGAACCGTTTAGAGGATCGTCAGATATGGGATATAAAATATGCCGATTATCTTGAAGCTTTAGATAAAGTAAAACCAGTTATAGCAACCGGTGATTTTAATGTAGCACACAAAGAAATAGATCTGGCCCATCCGAATAGTAACCGTCGTTCTCCTGGCTTTACAGATGAGGAACGTCAAGGATTTACGAATCTATTAGCAAAAGGTTTTACAGATACATTTCGATATATTCATGGAGATGTACCAGAGGTTTATACTTGGTGGGCTCAGCGTGCTAGAACAAGCAAGATTAATAATTCAGGATGGAGAATTGATTATTGGCTAGTTAGTGACCGTATTGCTGGTAAAGTAATTAAGTCTGAAATGATAGATTCCGGTCCGAGACAAGATCACACACCAATATTAATCGAGTTATCATTATAATTAGACATAAGTATCTTAGAGAATCAAGAATTTCATAAGGTTGAAATATATCATACACTGAAAGCTATGGAGGGCTTATAGTTAAGGGAATAATTATAAAGTCAGATATTAATGTTAACATTTCTCCCATTGTTTTAATAGAATATAATAATTCTATGAAGTAGGCTTGGAGAATGAGAGAAATAAATCCTCTAAATGTATTTGTACAATATCGAGATATAGTGAAACCATGTGATCCTCTTATAGGTAGAAAATATACGATTACCCATTCGGATACGACAGCAGACCTATTTGTATTTGTAGCTAGTAATTATGCAGATGACAAAATCACGGATATTCGTGACGAGGTAAGGGTTGCCTGGGAGCAACATGAAAAAGAGCTTATATTAATTGGTTCAGTGACTGTTAGTGGTTATGGAGTAGAAGGAAATGCTAATATTAGAAATAGTATTTTCTATAAAGAAATGCCTATAGCACTTCAAGCCTTACGACTAGCAGACCGTTTCCTATTTGATAATATGCCTAAGCTTGATGATACACCAATATTTATTCACTTTATCTCAAGTAGCCCAGTATATAATAAGATGTATGATTTTGGAACTATTGGTGATTATAAGTAAGCTGCAGGCAGATGTTTGGAAGGAAAATTCGGTCCGCTATAGTAAGGCTAGCCTATTATTTCTTATGTAGGAGGTAATACAGGGCCCCATAAATATTAGCATCTAGGGCCAGACTCCCTTGCTTTAAGTTAATCTGAAAATCATTATGGTCAATGGCAACCATATCCAGAAAGCTTGAAAACTGATTCAGTTGAAAGTGTTCTGGGATTTCCTGCAGCTTACGGCGAATGTTATCCATGAGAGCGGGCTGTTCTGATAACCCCCCTGTCACGACCGTGCAATCCAAATCCAGTAGCAGTGAAGCATTATAGATGATCCCCGCGATTCCTTCGCAATAAGTATCAAGCATACCAAGGGCAGCGGGATCACCCTGTGCTACGAAATCAAAAAAACCTTGTCCAGTCATATCATGGAAGGGGATTTGATGAATCTCTGCTAATTGATATAAAAGTAGCATAAAAGAAGTGGTCATAGCTGAAAGATCATATCTGCCACCTCCAAAGGCACTCAGCATACCAAAATTCATAACTGCATTCAGACGCTTTCCCTGATATAGCTCACCATTCAAGATCAGGCCACCGCCCATTCCACTTCCTAAAACGATAACCAACATGTTGTCATAACCCTTGCCTGAACCCTTCCACCATTCACCCAGAGCAGCAGAAAAGCCGTCATTCAACACAACCACCGGTAGCCCTGTACGATTCTCCATCTCTTCCTTAAGATTCACATTCTGCAGAAACTTCATGGTATAGGCTCGGTAGGTATCTCCGTCTGGTTTCATACGTCCATTGGTACTGATGGCGATTTCGTCCACACGGTCTTTGAACTTTGCTGCAATTACCCCCATATTATTAAAGTATGCTTCAGTCGATTCATAATTGGTAGGAACCCTATCCTTTATGAGGATTTCACCATCAATGGTCATTAATGCATACTTTGTATTGGTAGCCCCAATATCAAAAACTAATTTATTCATATATTTCCCCCATTTCTTATCTATAATTTCTCACCATTGCTTGCGATAACCTCTTTAAACCAGTCATAGCTTTTCTTTTTATATCTAGCCATATCCTTTAAGTCGGTGTCGGTGCGGTTTACGTAGATAAAGCCATAGCGCTTTTTCATCTCACCCTGAGAGCTTAGAATATCAATGGGGCCCCAGGTTAAGAAGCCCATCAGAT
>JGI24709J26583_10000519_pt1 | contig 32939 bp, 30 predicted proteins | sample BioPla2DNA1_FD_26583 | JGI IMG/M metagenome (IMG submission 26583) | reverse complement strand
GAGGAACCGTCCCCTTGTGTTGTGTTGTGTGTGTCAACAGAACCGTCCCCTTGTGTTGCGTTCCCTTGTGCTTGGGTTTGCTTGCTGTTGTCTGTTGACACAGAAGAACCGTCCCCTTGTGTTGTTTACTCTGGCAGGAAAGCATCCTCCACATAATCGTTAGGAGCATTCCAGAATATCCATTCGTCATAGCCTGCATCATTAATAGCCTTAATCTGAGCCCTGTATTCCTCTACTCCGTAAGTTTTACCATAGCCCTTGGGCAGGCCTGTTAGGGTAAAGCCCTGGATATAGGCTCTAACATTAAGGTTATAGCCTTCCTGTTTATCTATGCGGTTTTTCCCTACTAGAAGGGTATTATATACAATCTCATAGGGTTTGAGGTCAGGATGAGTAAATTTAATTCCATTAATAGTCTGACCTACACCGTTTGCCATTGATCCAGATCCTTTTGGAGCAGCATTGGCAAAGTGGGATGGATAAATCATTGGACAGATATAGTCCAGGCTGTACCCTATAGTTTCAAGGGTTTGCCCTATTTCGCCATAGTCCTTCGTTGCTATCATAGGCATACCAAATATATCGGCAGATAAAATGGTGTCAGCAGGAAGATTAATTCTCATATAACGGATAAAGTTTTCTATGGCTCCTGATCTGGTCTGTCCTTCAACAAAATCCATTTTGTAAGTATACAGGCTTGTTTCAGGGAAACGGATATAGTCAAATTGAATCTCGTCGAACCCGAAATTTACTGCCTCTTGAGCTATGCTCAAAAGATAATCCCATGAAGCTTTCTTGGTTGGATCGAGCCACATGGTGCCCTGATTCCATACCTTACCGTCTGCTGTTTTTATAGCTAGATCAGGATTATACTTTGTCATAGTCGAGTCTTTAAATGCAACCATACGGGCAATAACTATAATATTATTATCATGAAGCTTTTTGGTTACAGCTCTTATATCGAAGTCGGTATCTGCACCGGCTGCATTAATGACATCTATATCAGAATCGTACATAATCTGTCCGGCATCGTTTTTTATATCTATTACAAAGGCATTTATTTCTGTACTATTTGCCAACTCAATATAGTGGTCAAGATTGGTTTTGACCGATCTAGCGTTTAAATATAAGGCTTTAANAGGCCTGTCAAGGGTGCGGGTGCTGCGGCTGTCATAATCTATCTCCGGATAAGGAGTAATCCCGTTTATTGGAGTTGGCTCTGGAACCGGAGTTGGTGTAGGTTCCGGGGTTGGAGTCGGTTCCGGCGTTGGTGTGGGAGTCGCCTCTGGTGTAGGCTCCAATGTGGGATCAGGCTCTGCTGTAGTAGTCTGAGAAGGGCTGACAGTCTCAGGCGGTGTATTACCGTTCATTTTTTGGATTATTTCAAATAACACCAGTACAATGGCTATGGTTAATAAAAGTGCTACTATTATCAGAAAGTTGTTATTCCTTCTCTTTTTCCTGGATTTTCTTTTCATTAGTGTCTTTCTCCTTCACAAATGGTACGAATAATTCTTTTTAAGATTTAACAAGAGTTATTATACCACATTAGACGCTATGATTTAATCTTTGGTTTAGAAATTATGGCCATAATATAACCAAATGTTATAGCAGCTGTAATTCCTGCCGCTCCGGCCTTTACTCCACCGATAAAAACGCCTAGGAGCCCTGACTCATCCACTTCCTTTATTACCCCTTTTGCCAGGGTATTCCCAAATCCGGTCAGAGGAACCGTAGCCCCCGCTCCTCCCCAATCTATAAGGGGCTGGTACAGGTTAAAGAGGCCCAAAACAACACCTGTGACTACGAATATAACCATGATCCTGGCCGGAGTAATCTTGGTAAGATCAACAAGAAGCTGTCCTATAACACATATACAACCACCTAATAAAAATGCCTTCAATATTGAAACCATTGCCTTACCTCCGTCTCTGCTTTCATTTGATACAGTTCAGACAATTACACTCTTGCTTCCTCAAGCACTGCATGAGGATTGCTTTCTCTTGCCCAACAACTTCCTCTTAAGTCTCCCTCATGCTTCCACAAGCACTGCATGGGCTATGCTTGGGATTGTTTCTCCCTGCTGGATTCTGGTGGGGCTCAGTAACGCACCTGTAGCCACGAAGAGAACTCTGTTCAAAATTCCTTTACTGAATTGATCCAATATATATGTTGAAAAGACAGATGCACTGCATCCGCAGCCACTTCCCCCACAGACAACCCCCTGCTTTTCCAAATTAAAAATAAGTGTGCCGCAGTCACTGAGCTTATTCTTTGGATCAATACCGTTTTTTATAAGGAGCTCTCTGAGCATGGTGGTTCCAAAGCTTCCAAGGTCACCTGTCAAGATGATATCCATATCATCAACAGTTCTTCCTGTATCATTAAGATGACTCAAAATAGTATCACATGCAGCAGGGGACATGGCCGCCCCCATATTGTTTGAATCCTTGATTCCCTCGTCTATTATTTTGCCCGGGGTAACACTTGTAATTCTCGGTCCCTGCCCCTCCTTGCCTAATAGTACAGCTCCTGCACCTGTTACAGTCCATTGGGCAGTCGGAGTTCTTTGAGAACCATATTCGAGTGGAAATCTGTATTGTCTTTCTGCAGAGCAAAAATGACTTGAGGCTGCACAGACAGCATAATCAATCGAGCCGCCGTCAATCAGCATAGATGCTATGGTCATGGACTCGCTCATTGTGGAGCATGCTCCGTATAGGCCCAGATAGGGAATGTCAACATCCCTGAAGGCATAGCTTGCGGCAGTACACTGGTTCAGAAGGTCCCCCGAAAGTATCAAATTAATATCAGTTGATGCCTTTCCGCTCTTTTCTAAAAGCTTTATAAATGCATCTCTTAAGATGCGTGATTCAGCCGCCTCAAAGGTTTTTTCCCCTGCATATTCATCATCCACAATATCATCGAAATACTTTGCCAGAGGGCCGTCTCCCTCTTTTTTCCCTACAATCGCAGCTCCGCTTAAGATAATAGGCTGCTTATCAAGTAATACAGTCTGATTCCCCAGTAGCTTCGCCAACTACATCACCTGCTTCCATATAAAATAAACAAGTCCTGCCACCACAGANGAAANAATTCCATAGACCAGNACCGGCCCAGCAATAAGGAACATCTTAGCCCCCACTCCCATTACATAGCCTTCCTTTTTATACTCCATAGCAGGTGAGACAATAGAATTTGAAAAGCCTGTTATAGGTATTGATGCCCCTGCTCCGCCGAATTTTGCAATATCATCGTATACATTGATTCCCGTAAGAAAGGCGCCCAGAAATATCATTACTATGCTTGTTGCCGAAGCCCGAGTTTGCATATCTGCGCCAAAGCCTTCAAATATCAGCATTACTATTTGGCCCACCGAGCAAATTACACCACCAGTAATAAAGGCGAAAAGTAAGTCCTTAAGAATATGAGATCCAGGTGCTTTTTCCTCGACCATGGCCTGATACTCATGCTTAGTAATCTTCTTTTTCAATTTCTTGCCCCTCCATTTATGATAGTTGCATCAGCCCAGTTAAGCTGAGTATCTAATACATATGTGACTTGCGACGNAGCTTCAAGATTATAACCTCGTTCGTCAAGAATGCGCTTATTTAACACATATGTGCCTTGCGACCGCTCTTTATAACGATTTGGATTAAAAAAGAAGTATACCCCCACAGCTATAGCTGAGACTATAATTAAAATGATGATCAGAATCGTTCGGACCGGTGATTTTTTTCTTCTTACCTTATTTAAACTAATAATTTTTTCCATAAAAACACCCCGCATCATGATATATATACTCNATATGTTTTCATGAGTGCGGGGTTTTTATTCTATTTAATTGCTTTGTATATTGAAGTTAATTTTTAAAAATTATTACGGAAGTCTTTTTGCTGCCTCCAAAGCCGGGATATCCACAACTATCATGTTTATCTTGCCCTCCTCGGAAGTAACACGAATAGTGCTTCCCGTTTTAATTTTTCCTGACAGATAAAGCTCGGAAAGCTCATCCTCGACATGCCTTTGTATAGTCTTTCTAAGAGGCCTTGCCCCGAATTTCGGGTCATAACCTTTCTCTATCAGGAAGTCCTTAGCCTTATCATCAAAGGATAAACTCATACCCTGTACCGCGATATTCTCAATAACCTGCTTAAGCATAATATCAAGAATTTGTGAGAGATGGCTCTTTGTAAGCTCTTCAAACACTATTATTTCATCGACACGGTTTAAAAATTCAGGTCTGAATATTTCCTTCATTGCATCATTTACCTTTTTCTCAAGAGCTTCGTAACCTTCCTTATTAAATCCTATACCATGAGCCTTGAGGGATGTTCCGGCATTCGATGTCATTATNAGTATTGTGTTTTCAAAGCCTACNGTTCTTCCTGTATTGTCAGTCAAGCGACCGTCTTCCATGATCTGAAGTAGCATGTTGAATACATCGGGATGGGCCTTTTCAATCTCATCAAGCAATATAACTGAATAGGGCTTTCTTCTGACCTTTTCAGTCAGCTGACCACCCTGGTCAAATCCGATATACCCCGGAGGCGCTCCTATAAGCTTTGAAACAGTATGCTTTTCCATNTACTCGGACATATCGAGTCTTATCATAGCATCNTCGNTGCCGAAAAGCTCGTATGCAAGCACCTTTGCAAGNTCGGTTTTCCCAACTCCTGTAGGACCTACGAAAATAAAGCTTGAAGGTCTCTTTTTCTTGTTAAGGTTTGAACGGGTCCTTCTGATTGCCCTGGCTAAAGCAGATACGCCTTTTTCCTGGCCAACCACTCTCTTATGGAGGCGCTCCTCAATCTTCAGCAGTTTACTTGCCTCTGTCTCGGTTACCCGCTGCACTGGAATTCCGGTCCAGCTTTCCACCACTTCTGCAATATCCTCAGTTGTAACATCCAAAGTTCCCATCTTTTCTTCAAGGGCTTTAATGTGATTGAGTATTTTGCATTCCTCAACCTTATAATCTGCGGCCTTCTCATAATCGTCTGCCACAGCAGCATTCTCTTTAAGCTCCTGAATCTTATTAAGATTTGCCTTTAACATTTGCAGCTCAGATGCCCCGGTATTATTAAGATTGACTCTTGAGCCTGCCTCATCAATAACGTCAATGGCCTTATCGGGAAGAAATCTGTCCTGGATATAACGGGATGACATCCTGACGGCATCCACAATAACATCATCAGGATATCTGACCTGATGGTAGTTTTCGTAATACTTCCTTATACCCATTAATATTTCTATGCTTTCCTCCACCGAAGGCTCATTGATTATAACGGGCTGGAATCTTCTTTCCAGAGCAGAGTCCTTCTCTATGTGCTTACGGTAGTCCTCAAGTGTGGTGGCCCCAATTATCTGGACATCACCACGGGCAAGGGCAGGTTTAAGTATGTTAGCAGCATTCATGGCGCCACCTTCGGCCTCCCCTGCTCCAACGATATTATGAACCTCGTCTATAACAAGAATGATGTTTTTATGTGCCTTTGCCTCATCAATTACGGCCTTCATTCTGGCTTCAAACTGACCTCTGAACTGTGTTCCTGCCACAATTGCAGCCAGATCCAGAAGATATATTTCTTTATTCAACAACTTAACCGGTACCTGTTTTTCCACTATACGAAGTGCCAGTCCCTCAGCAATAGCTGTTTTACCAACTCCTGGTTCCCCCAGAAGAATCGGATTATTCTTGGTTCTGCGATTCAATATCTGAATTACGCGCTTAATTTCCTTATCCCGTCCTATAACACAGTCTATCTCTCCTGCCGTGGCCTTTTCATTAAGATTAGTACCATAAGTATTAAGGTTTTTTCTTGTTTTTAAAGGACGCTTTGGCTCGTTCTTTACCTGTTTATGTTGATGGTCATCGCTATTTTCAGCCTTTGCGTCAAGCCCTGAGGTTTTCGGGCCAAAGCTGGAAAAAGCATTATTCAAAAACTTGAGCATGGAGTTTGCATCGTCATTTAATGCATTTTCTCCATCCACATTATCAGATGACTCGGGAATGCTTTGGATTAACTCATCCATATTTACATCTCCAAGAACCTCACTCATCTGACTATTCAAGTTCTCCATGTCCTCCTGTGTAATACCTGATTGGCTTAACATTTGTTGTAAAGGTGCCATTCCCTGCTTTTGGGCACAGGCCATACAGAGAGCCAAGGGTACACTTTTTCCATCTATAAAACGATTAACAAAGATAACCGCAACATTCTCCTTACATATTGAACATTTCACCATTTCTATAAATCATCTCCTTATTATGTATACTTCAATATACGGTTCAGGTTATACTATCATAATCATAACCCGTCATTTATATTTCTAATCTGTCAACTTTTAAGAATTTACATTTATACTACTTTTTAGTTCCAAATTCCAACACATTACCTTATTATTAGTATACCACAGCATGAGGTTCTTGAACAGATAAAAGTTTGTCCTTCCCTTACCTTCACAATAAAAAAAGTCCCGGCTGTGCCGGGAGGAGAGTGAATCAAGATTTGGTTCTCAATCTTATCATCTTCTTATGACAAAAGATGCTATATCTTTTTTAATACCGTTATGGTATTTCCTTCGGTATTAAATTTAATACCGTCTGATAGAGCTTTAACAATCTTGAGACCTCTGCCTGATTCATTTAACATCGGTTCACCTTCGGAAAGATTTTTTGATATATATTTTGATGGTGAGTCGAAGCCATGCCCTTGGTCTTTAATTCTAATTCCCAGGGTCTTACTTTGTTCTTTAAACCATATATCTATATGGATTTTTTTATTGGTATCGCATTTATTACCATGCTTAATGGCATTTTGCAATAGTTCACTCAAAATAATCTTTATATCAAAGCACTGTTCATAGGCCAGTGAAAATCTGTCTGAAAGTTCTCTGAGAATATCCTTTACTTCCTGGCATACGCCATAAGTATCTGTCATAATATCCTGACTATATATCCTCTGGTCCTGACTATAGTCCACAACCATACCATTAATAACCTCCATACATAAGAAACAATAATTATTGTGGCTAAGCTTGCTATAGTTTATATACCCATTTTATTTTCTTAATATCAATCTAAATTTTTCTAATGTCTTTTTTTCTAATCGCGATATGTACATCTGAGAAACATGGAAGCGATTTGCTATTTCCTTCTGTGTTTTGGTTTCAAAGAAACGAAGTCGGATAAACTCCCTTTCGTGTTCATTGAATTTCTCCATAGCCTTCTCGAGAAAATCTCGATTATTGATTCTCTCGAATGTTCCGTCCTCTTCACCAACTGTTTCATGGAGCTCCAGATTATCCCCATCATAAACATTCTGATCAAAGGACTGTATATTATAAACATTCCAGGATTCAATGATTTCAAGAATTGTTTCTTCCTTCATTTTAAGATACTCGGCTATTTCATCGATTCTTGCAGCTCTCTTATTCTGCTGCATTAAATATTCCCTTGCCTGGTTTACCTTCTGATAAACCTCATAAATACGCCTGGGAATACGAATAACAGAAGCTTTATCTCTGAAATACCGCTTTATCTCACCTACAATTGTGGGAGTTGCAAAGCTGACAAACTTTACGTTCTCCTTTGTGTCAAATCTTTCAACAGCATTTATAAGGGCAACGCAGGCAACCTGATAAATGTCATCGTAATCAACGCCACGATTAACAAATTTTTTGGTAATGATTTCTGCAAGATACATGTATTTTCTGACTATATGATTTCGTATCTCTACATCCCTGTTCTTAGTATATAATTCAAACAGTTCTTTTTCATTTAAATCGCCAATATTAAAGGCCTCTGACTTGCTGCACATTTCATACTGCCTTTCCAAAATTTTTAACCATGGTAATCTCAGCATTATCAGCCTCTACCTGAAAACTATCCATAAGGGAGCTGATAATTGACAATGCCAATTTATCTTCCTCATCAGAAAATAAAGCCGGCAAACTATCATTAAGTAGTTTTATATTAATAGAAAGACCTTGTTCAGTACAGAGAAAGTCCATGCTTACCCTGCCTGAGGAAGTGCGCTTTTCAATTATTTTAGCTAAAACCTCTGAAAGAGCAACCTTTATGTCCTCAATGGTGTCAATATCAAAACCAGACCTATGGGCAACTCCGGATGCTGTCAGCCGCGCAATACTAACGAATTCTGGTTTTATAGGTATCTGAATAGAAACTGTATCTGTAGTTTTCATTATAAGACCTCCTCAATAATAAAGGCCTTGTCCAACCCGGTTATTTTAAAGAGCTTACGCACAGTGCTTTTGGGATTTCGTATTATAATATTTTTGCCCTTTTCTTTAACACGCTTCAAGGCGCCGACCAGAATTCCCAAGCCCATGCTATCTATGTAGGACAACTCACTGCAATCCAGTATAATATCATGGTCTACATCATTGATCGATTCGGTTAAACTTTCCTTAAAGCCCGGAGCAGAATAAATATCAATTTCACCCTTAATTGCTATGACAAATTCTTTATTGTCTTTGCCATCAGAAATAATATTAACCACTAAAACCCCTCCACTTTCATCGTTTTGGTCAGTATGTTCAAGCTTTAATACTTCCTCGAGAATGATCTTGGAATATCTCTTGTAAACGGCTGGTACTATCTTTCCTTCGGTTTCATCGTTGGGAACAACAACACATCTCTAATGGAGAATGAATCGGTAAGCAGCATAATTAGTCTGTCTATTCCAATACCGAGACCTCCTGTAGGGGGTAGGCCATGCTCAAGAGCTAATACAAAATCCTCATCCATCATATTTGCTTCTTCATCACCGGCTTCTCTTTTCTTAACCTGATCGACAAAACGTTCCTTTTGGTCNATAGGGTCATTTAATTCTGAGTATGCATTTCCAAACTCACGCCCGGTTATGAAAAGCTCAAAGCGTTCTGTCAATTCTGGTCTGTCAGCCTTTCTCTTTGTCAGCGGAGAAATCTCGACCGGATAATCAATTATAAAGGTAGGTTGAATCAATTTATCCTCAACATACTCTTCAAACATCATATTCAACACCTCACCCTTTGACGGTGAGCCTTCAATATTCATTCCCTTAGCCTTCGCAGCCTCTATAGCCTCCTCATCCGAGGAGATGTCATTAAAGTTAACGCCAGAATGCTCATTTACTGCATCAATCATTGTAATCCGTGGCCAGGGCGGGGTTAGATCTACCTGCTGACCCTGGTACTCTATCTTCATGGTACCGAGAACCTCTTGGGCAACAGTGGAAATAAGTGTTTCAGCAAGCTCCATCATTCCATGATAATCGGTGTATGCCTGGTAAAGTTCCATCATTGTAAATTCAGGGTTATGCTTTATACTCATTCCTTCATTTCTGAACATGCGGCCAAGCTCATATACATTATCAAGTCCACCTACTATCAAGCGCTTGAGGTAAAGTTCAGGAGCAATGCGCAGATACATTTCCATATCAAGAGTATTATGGTGAGTAATAAAAGGTCTTGCAGCCGCACCACCGGGGATGGTGTTTAATATGGGAGTCTCAACCTCTAAAAATCCTCTTGCATCCAGGAACCTTCTTATAGCAGCTATAATACGGCTTCTAGTAATAAATGTTTNCTTCACATCGGGATTAACTATTAGATCAAGATAACGTTGACGATAGCGGGTGTCCTGATCCTTTAAGCCATGAAACTTTTCAGGAAGAGGTCTCAATGATTTAGATAATAAGGTNTATGAGTCAGCATGAATAGAAATCTCACCCATCCTTGTTTTGAACACACGGCCGGTAACGCCTATTATGTCACCTATATCAAGCTTTTTAAAGCTCTCATACTGCTCTTCGCCAACATCATTTATTCTTACATAAATCTGAATTCTTCCGTCTACATCCTGTATATCGCAAAAGCTNGACTTACCCATGCCTCGTTTACTCATAAGCCTACCTGCCAATGAAACTTGCTTATCTTCAAACTCTTCAAAGTTCGCAAGAATTTCGCCAGTTTTATGAGTAACATCATATTTCACTATCTGAAAAGGGTCATTCCCGGACAGTTGAAGCTCAGAAAGCTTGTCTCGCCTGACCTGTAATATCTCATTTAATTCTAACTCTTCTTGCTCATTGTGATTATTGTTGATTATTTCTGACATTTTTACCTCCAAGCTCTCTAAAAAGAAACAGTTTACATTATTATGTAAACTGCTATGGTACCAAAATAATATTATACCTTAAAGCAAAAGTACAAACAAGATTTACTTTATTTATAGATACTTAAAATCTTGTACTTTATCTTGCCTCCTGGCGCATCTATAACCACTTCGTCTCCGACCTTGTTTCCTAAAATAGCTTTNCCGACAGGAGATTCATTTGATATTTTGCCAGCTATGGGGTTAGCTTCTGCTGATCCGACTATCTGGTAGTCGAATTCCTCTTTTTCTTTTATATTCCGAATCTTAACTTTTGCACCTAAGCTTACTACTGCGGTATCGACCTCATCTTCATCGATAATTATAGCGGCCTTAAGCATATTTTCCAATTCAGAAATACGTTTTTCGTTTTGAGCCTGTTCAAGCTTTGCCTCGTCGTATTCGGAATTCTCTGAGATATCTCCGAAGGCCAGGGCTGCTTTTATTCTGTCTGCAATTTCTTTTCTGTTTTCGCCTTTTAGAAATTCAAGCTCTTGCTCTAATTTTTTAAGGCCCTCATAAGTGAGAAGGACTTCCTTTTTGCTCATTNTTTTCTCCCCTTTAAATGTAACTAATTGCTTAAATGCAAAATTAGCTTATACCATTCGATATATTAAAAGTATTATAGAGTAGGACCTTAGGGATGTCAAGAGGGACATCATGATGCAAAGGTTATTCTGGTCCCAAGTCTTATTGAGGCTTCAATCTCGTTAATATCATAGAAGCATGCGTAGGTTGCTATTACAAAACCCTCCAGCTCCCCCTTTTTCCATGTTCTTAATAACTTTTGCCCTAGTTTTCTCCTTATTACTTCTGAAAATTCAATATTAATATTGTATATTTTTTCTATCCTTGTATCAATAATTTTAAGCTCCTCAAAATCAACTATTGTACCTTTATACTCCTGGGGTAGATCATCAAAGCTATGGTGATCACGGGGAAACCTTAGCCAAACCCGGTTTCTTTTTAATATATCCTTGTCATTAGTTATATGTACTGGAATTCCTGTTTCCCAAAAAGCTCTCTCTGCCTCAACGGGCTCTTCCATACCCTCAGGTATTAGTATATTAATTGTTTTTACTTTTGTGATTAGCTTTTCTATAGCATGCTCCAAATAACAGGGTAATCCCGTTATAAGTATTTCCATATTGCTTAAGNGCCCAAGACCTCTGAGGCTTTTGAGAACCTCATAAAAACGATTGACCACTATTTTTCTTATTACTATTTGAGTAAAACTAAGATCGTTCTGATATAATCCAAATAATTCAGGATGCTCTAAAACAGGCCATGCCGAATGTTTTTCAAATANCCTGTCAACCCTGGCCTTGCTTCTTTTGATATTGCCCAAATGAAAAAAGTCTTTGATATGGTTGCACGGAAACAGACATACAACAAAACTAAGACTATCTGATACTTCTACTTTATNGGTTTTAAGTGAGACAGGCCTCCACCATTTTTTCTTAACAGGTAAAAGAAGACCAATATTCATTATGGCTCCCCTAATATTATTCTTCTACAATAATACTTTGGTCGAGCCATAATGATAACTAAAAATTTTTTATTACAGCTGCACGCTATAGTTAGGTGCTTCTTTAGTAATATAAATATCGTGGGGATGGCTTTCCTTTAAGCCTGCGCTGGTAGTTCTGATAAACTTTGCATTATTCATAAGCTCATCAATATTTTTAGTTCCACAGTAGCCCATTGAATGCTTAAGACCTTCTACTAACTGGAACACTATCTCGGATAATGGTCCTTTATATGGCACGCGGCCTTCTACTCCCTCAGGAACAAGCTTCGTGGTACCCTCCTGGAAGTAACGGTCCTTGCTGCCTTTATTCATAGCCGCNAATGAACCCATTCCTCTGTATACCTTAAAGCGTCTGCCCTGATATATCTCTGATTCGCCAGGGCTTTCCTCTGTTCCGGCAAGAAGATTACCTACCATTACTGTGTTAGCACCGGANGCAATTGCCTTTGGAATATCTCCACTGTATTTTATTCCGCCGTCTGCAACAATTGGAATATTCAGCTTTCTTGCTTCCAGAGAACAATCGTAAATGGCTGTAATCTGAGGTACCCCTATTCCGGTAACAACCCTGGTGGTGCAAATGGATCCAGGGCCAATTCCAACCTTAACGGCATCTGCGCCAGCTTCAGCCAATGATCTTACTGCCTCTGGTGTGGCAACATTTCCTGCAATGATCTGCAGATTGGGANAAGCTCCTTTAATCTCGGCAACTCCGTTAATAATATTTTTTGAATGGCCATGAGCAGAATCAAGGGCAATTACATCCACCTTGGCTTTTACAAGGGCCTCTACCCTTNCCATCATATTAGCGGTGACTCCGACTGCAGCCCCTGCAAGAAGTCTTCCATCATCATCCTTGGCGGAATTCGGGTATTGAATAGTTTTTTCAATATCCTTAATGGTAATAAGACCTTTTAAATAGCCCTTTTCGTCCACCAGAGGAAGTTTTTCAATTCTATATTTTCTTAATATTTCCTTTGCTTGAGTAAGAGTTGTTCCGACAGGAGCAGTGACAAGATTATCCTTTGTCATTACATCGCCAATTTTTTGACTGTAATCGGTCAAGAATCTTAAGTCACGGTTGGTCAGTATTCCTACTAACCTGCCGTTCTCTGTAATTGGTACACCTGAAATTTTATATTTTGCCATTAACTCATTGGCATCTTCGATTATATGATCTGGAGAAAGGAAAAATGGATCTACAATTACCCCATGCTCGGATCGTTTTACCTTGTCTACCTCTGTCGCCTGTTGTTCTATTGACATATTCTTGTGAATAATCCCTATTCCACCCTCACGGGCTATTGCTATTGCAAGCTGTGATTCAGTAACAGTATCCATGGCTGAACTGATTATCGGAATATTAAGTCTGATTTCATTGGTCAAATAAGTCGAAACATCAATATCCCTAGGTAATATATCCGAATATTGCGGCACTAAAAGCACATCATCAAATGTCAATCCAATTTTCCCGAACTTGTCCTCCATAATCATCCTCCACTTCAAACTGTAAAACAATGTATTACGTTAATTTTCAGAAATATATTCTTCCCAAAATCTTAATAACCATTATACTTTATAGGCTTGTAAAAATCAATTAAGATTGGGCCAATGGCGGATTTGTAGAAATGCCTAAAAATAATGGGAAATCAACTCTAATATTTATTTTATTTTACCAATGTGATATAATTATTTTCAATGCGTAAAGTGGGCATCTTNTTTGACATCTTTTTTGTGTCATTTCTTAAGACTTATTTTTGAATTCATGCATATGTTTACTATTATACGAACTAATATGTAAGGCAAAAAGCAATACAATACTTTAGTAGGATATGGTGATAATGTATGAAAAATCAGAGGGCCCGTGTCGATGCACTAATCGCTGAATGTGATGATAATCCCGGTCAAAGCACCGACGAGAATCTAGAACGCGCAAAAGAAGCTTTGGAGCTTTCCACATCTATTCAATATGACCTAGGAATATTTGAAGGCCACTTCAGAATAGCCCGTTGTATGATGTCAAAGGGGGAAAACGAAGAGGCAATACAACATCTGGACATATGCTATTCAATTGCTATTACCCTCGATGACAAGGTCCGTATTGCCAGAACTGAGAATTTCTTTGGTATCGCATATTATAATCTGGGGGTTACTTCAAAAAGCTTAGAGCATCTGCTTCAGGCTCTTGACATTTCTAAGTCTGATAATTATCCCGAAATTGAATGCTGGGTATATAATAATATCTGCAGTATTCTTGCTGAGCTTGGAGACTATGAGACTGCCCTCAGCTATCTGTATACTCTGCTTGAAATAGTTTTAAAAAACCCTGATTCACAATTTCCGCTCTGCGTTGTCTATAGAAATCTTGCGTTTACTCTTCATTGCATGAATGAGATTACCGAGGCCGAATCNTATGCAATTAATTCATTAGAGCTTGCATTAAAGAATGAAAATGTTCAGATTGTATGTGAAAGCTATTATATTTTAGGAGAAATCCGCTTCGGTCAGAATAATAAAACCGAGGCCAATGATTATTATCTGAAAGCCTTGTCCATTGCCGAGCATGTTTCTAATAATTATTACATAGCACTAATCTACAGTAAATTAAGCAAGCTTTACTGTGCTATGGGCTCCCATGACACTGCCTTTGACACAGCTTTGTATGCATACAATTATGTTATGAAGCTGGATTATCCAATTCTGAAAAGAAATATAGCCCTTATCCTGGCAGAGATATGCAGAATAAAGAATAATACAAAAATGCTTATTGAATCCCTTATGGCTTACAAAGGAATTACACAAACGCTGGAGAATGAGAATCTTCATCGTCAGCAGACCTTTATCAAGGCACAGTTAATGCTCTTTAATCTTCAGAAGGATAATGAAAGGCTAAGAATCGAAATCGAGCGTGATCCTCTTACAGGTTGCTTAAGCGGCCGAACCTTCCCAGACCGCATCACAAAGGCTCTATCGGTGTGTGGAAATAAAGGGGCACTCATCTTTTTGGATGTTGATAATCTGAAAAATGTAAATGACTCCTATGGTCACGATGCAGGTGATGATTTGTTAAAAGGATTTGCTAAGGATTTAATGGATTCTCTTCCAAAGGAGGCACTAAAAATACGTTTGTCTGGTGATGAGTTTATTGTCTTTTTACCTAAAGCCGGAAAAGCTGAAGCCACAAGGAATCTTGATAAGCTCATGACCTCTCTCTCACGCCCCCATAAAATAGGAGGATTGTTTCTGCCCATAACAGTAAGTGCCGGTGTTGCACTTTGTCCTGATCACTCAACTGATATAAGAAGACTTAAAAAGATGGCTGATGAAGCAATGTATGTGGCTAAACAATCAGGCCGCGGAGGATACAAAGTTTATAATATGTCCTCCTGATTATTGGCCGTTATATTTGCTCATTGCTATTTCAACCGAGGCACAAAGAATTGTTGCCACTGCAAGGGATACATTCTCAATAGCAGCATTAATTTTTGTCCTCTCCTCATCTGAGAATTTGCTTGTGACATAGGCGGCCAAATCCATTCTTTCAGGGGCTTTGCCTATACCTATGCGTATTCGGGGAAAATCCTCGGTTTTGATATGACTCAAAATAGAGCGCATTCCATTGTGAGTACCCGCTCCCCCCTTGGATCTAATCCTCAAATAGCCAGGATCCAGATCTATATCATCATATATTACAATAAGATTCTGAGAAGGAATCTTATAATAGGACAGTATTTCCCCTATGGCCTCTCCGCTGTTGTTCATATATGTTTGAGGCTTTACAAGCATAACCTTTTGTCCCTGAATAATGCCTTCGGCCACAAGGGATTTATGCTTCGTTTTAAAACTATTGATTCTATATTGTGCTGCCAGATAGTCAACAGCATCAAACCCGACGTTGTGTCGGGTTCGTTCATACTTTGGTCCCATATTTCCCAGGCCAGCAATAACATACATAGAAAAACCTCTTATACTAACACAATTACTGTTGTGTAAATATTGTAGAGATTGAAATATCTCCGTAAATTCTTTCGATAGCCTCAGCAAACACATCTGCTACCGACAGTTTAGTTATTTTACTTATGCTCTTCTCCTTGGTAAGGGGCACTGTATTAAGCATTACCATTTCCTTTATTGCAGATGTACGGATTCTGTCAATAGCTGGCCCTGAAAGAACTCCATGGGTACAGCAGGCGTAAACCTCTTTTGCTCCCATATCGTGTAAAGCATTAGCGGCATTTACAATGGTACCGGCTGTATCAATTACGTCATCAACAAGCACAACCCGTCTTCCTTTAACATCTCCAATAATATTCATAACCTCGCATACATTAGCCTTAGGTCTTCTTTTATCAATTATGGCCAGAGGANCATCCAGCCTCTCTGCAAATTTTCTGGATCTTCCCACGCTTCCCACATCAGGCGATACCACAACAAAATCATCCATATCCCCTGCAAACTTCTTGTAAAAATACTGTGCCAATATGGGGGTTCCTAACAGATGGTCCACCGGAATATCAAAAAAGCCTTGTAGTTGCGGTGCGTGCAAATCCATGGTCAGGATACGATCAGCCCCTGCAACAGTCAAAATATTGGCCACAAGCTTTGCTGAAATGGGGTCCCTGGCCTTTGCCTTCCTGTCCTGTCTAGCATAACCGAAATAAGGCATAACAGCAGTTATGCGACCTGCCGATGCACGTTTCAGCGCATCGATTAAAATTAGTAACTCAACAAGATTTTCGTTTACTGGCGGGCAGGTGGATTGAATAATAAACACGTCCGAGCCTCTTACAACCTCGTTAATACTGATTGCGATTTCTCCGTCCGAGAACCTAGAAACCACGGCCTCTCCAAGAGGCAACCCTACCTTTAGTGCAATCTCATCTGCCAGCTCCCTATTAGAGTTCCCAGCAAAAATCTTAATGTCCTTACCGTGAAGATTCATAAGATACAACAACCTCCAATAAGAAATTCCTATTCTATTTTTTATCTAAGCCTTTTTTCCTAACCCAATCTGCTATGATTGTCTGAGAACTCCTGGCTATAGCAAGGGAATACTCAGGCACTTCCTTGGTAATTGTTGAGCCTGCCCCAACAAATGCATTATGTTTAACTACTACCGGCGAAACAAGGTTAACATTGCATCCAATAAAGGCATCATCTTCAACAACGGTTCTATGCTTCTGTCTGCCATCATAGTTTACTGTAATTGAACCACAACCTATATTAACACCTTTTCCGATATCAGAATCACCAATATAAGAAAGATGGGGTACCTTAGAATTATCGCCAATAACTGAATTCTTTATTTCAACAAAATCACCGATTTTAATGTGGTCTCCAATTTTCGAACCGGGTCTTATGTAAGCAAAGGGACCAATGTTTGTACTGTCACCAACCTGAGATTGTAAAATTACAGCATTTAACGCNCTAACATTATTACCTAAAATGCTTTCCTCAATCATNGTATTAGGCCCGATAGTACATCCGGTGCCAATTTTGGTTTCACCTTTAATAACTGTGCCCTGATAAATCTCAGTGTCCATTCCTATTTTAGCTTTAGGATGAATCATACATGTAGCAGGAAAATGAAATGTTACTCCATTTNCCATATGCCTGTTAATTATACGAGTTTGAATAACCTGCTCAGCCTCACAAAGACTTTGTCTGTTATTTACCACTATAAGCTCTTCGGGCTGGGAAGTAATATAATTAAATAGCTTCAAGCCTTTCTTAAAATAAATCTTCAGTATATCACTGGTGTATAGCTCATTAATGTCCTCCCCTATAAATTCAGAATCAAATAGCTTTAGAATAGCTTTTGTATTAATAAAACAAATATCCGAAAGACTGCCTTCAGGGGTAGAAAATACAGTAACCATATTTTCCTTAGCAATATGAAAGTCATAAGCAGCCTTTATGGTTTCATCTTTAATAGCCGGGCAATTCCCGGGTAAAAGAAGGACCGTGCCATCAATGTTTTTTTCTATATCACTTCTTAAAAGGGAAAGGGCATTTCCCACAGATTCTGCTTCGCCTTGGTTGACAATAATGCTGCTATCAGGTAAAAGTGATTCTATATCATAGTTGCTATTATTTAAAGCCACTACAAGAGAGCCTGAACCGGCTCGTAATCCAACCTCTGTAACATAAGATATCATAGCCTGGCCGCAAATCTCATGTGTGTATAAAGGCTTAGCTGATTTCATATCAGCTCCTTTACTCGATGCGAGGATTATTGTTGTAAGTTCCTGCATGAGCACCAAAACCTCCTAAATATAAATTGAAAATATTTCCNATATTTACTGGGGAAATAGTAATTATTTTTGCCACATGTTTATTCTCTCATTTTTATTATAGTAATGCAATTGACAAAATACATATTTTAATCAAATAAAATAGACACTTCTTAATAATGAAGTGCCTAATATCATGTCATTTTAGAAACCTATTCGTTACTTANTGCGCCTGCGGCTTCTTCTTCTGCCAACATTGATTGATACTTCTCCAATATGGCATTTTGAACTTTCTGTCTAGCNTCTGCGTTGATAGGATGTGCTATATCGCGAAATTCACCAGTCGGGGTTTTGCGACTGGGCATTGCAATAAACATTCCGCTCTGACTCTCAATTATTTTGATGTCATGAATTACAAATTCATTGTCAAAAGTAACTGATACTACAGCTCTCATCTTTCCTTCTGCATCAACTTTACGAATTCTAATATCTGTAATTTCCATCTTAGCAGCCACCCTCCGTTAAACAAAAGTAGTTTTTATTTTATAGCTGATAATACAAATTCGCCAAAACTTCCAGAAATCCTCTTTTTTTTATTAAATATTTTTAAAAATTTCCATTAAGCATTATGATGACCCTTGCAAAATGTGATTTTATAACGAATTGAGCAATTATTCAAATTATGTATTAAATTTAAAATTAAAGGTAAAAATTTATAATTATTATATACATATTAATCACTAAAGCAAATTCTTGTACAAGGGCTTGTATTTGATATATAATTTTATCTGTATTTATTACTTGGGAGTGTATTATGGGAACCAACAAATTATATTTATCTGATAATAATATGACTGTTCATATGATAGGAATAGGCGGTATAAGCATGAGCGGGCTTGCCGAGATTCTAATGAACAAGAATGTAAAGATCACTGGTTCAGATTGCACAGAGTCTGAAATAACAAAAAGGTTGTCTGAAATGGGGGCAATTATTTCCCTTGGTCACAGCGCCTCAAATATTTCAGGACAGGACCTGGTAGTTTATACAGCGGCTATTTCGCAGGATAATCCTGAGCTTATGGAAGCAAAGAGGCAGGGAATTCCCACAATTGAGCGCTCAGAGCTTTTAGGGGCTATTATGGACCAATATGAAAACAGCATTGCAATCTCAGGAACCCACGGTAAAACCACAACCACCTCCATGATCTCCTCAATTGCATTAGAGGCAGGCTTAGATCCTACAATTCATGTCGGAGGACTTTTGGATATAATAGGTGGAAATACCCGGGTTGGAGAAAGTCAGTACTTTATTGCAGAAGCCTGTGAATATAAAAACAGCTTTCTGCACTTTAGGCCTTCTATTGCAATTNTCCTGAACATTGATGCAGACCATTTGGATTTTTTCAAGGATATAGATGATATTCGAAAATCCTTTGAAGCATTTATCTCCAATGTACGGCCTTCAGGCGGAGTTGTGCTCAACATTGATGATCCCCAGGTCAGAAACCTGTCAAAGGTATTGACAAGACCATATGNAACCTTCGGAATCACCTCTCCAAACGCCGATTGGTCCTGTGAGTATACCTTTAAAGACGGATACGCAAATCTTGATGTTTACTATAAAAAAGCATTTTGGGCAAATATTAAGCTGCCGGTGCCTGGGATGCATAATATTTCAAATGCACTAGCGGCCATTGCTACTTGCCACAGCCTGGGTATACAAAAAAACTCCATAGTTTCAGGGCTGGAGAAATTTAAGAATCCCCACAGAAGGCTTGAGGATAAGGGAATGTTTTATGGAATAAGGGTTATGGANGACTATGCCCACCACCCGACAGAAATNCAGGCCAGTTTAAACGCTGCAAGGATATTAACAACCAACAAGCTTTTCTGTGTATTTCAGCCCCATACCTATACACGCACATATGAGCTTCTGGATGACTTCTCCAAATCCTTCGCCCAGGCCGACACAGTAATTGTTACCGATATCTATGCTGCTAGAGAAAAGGATACCGGCATAATTAACTCCCGCATGTTAAGCGACAGAATCAACATGATTACAGGAAATTCTGTCTATATATCTGAATTTGATGATATTATCAAATACTTAACTGAGAATGCCTCCTCAGGTGATTTAATCATCACAATGGGTGCGGGAAATATTAATAAGCTTAGCCACCAGCTTGTAAAGGAGACGAAGATTTCTCCTTCACCTTGAATAACTGACGGGATTACAGATTTCCTAGTAGGACAAAGAACAGTCCCCTGTCTTACTACCACAGCTTTGTTACCAAAACTGTCATATCATCATGCATAGACTCTGACCTAGCTATAGCCTCATTTAAGATTACATCTGCCATGACTTGAGGGTTGATAGTATCAAGTTTTTCAACGAATTGCTGAAGATTATCAGTATCCTTTTTGGCCAAAAAAGCCTCTAAAACTCCATCTGAGAGCATGATAAGAATATCGCCCCCCGTCATTCGTATTGATTTATAATGAGAGTAACCTATGGCGTTTGGATTGTCATTCAACTCATCCATTTCTATAATCGCAGTTTCATGCCTCTTCTTAACAACCGAGGGCGAAGCATCATATTTAAAAAAGGAAGCCTCTCCATTATAAAGATCTATCGCACAGATATCCAGAGTGGCTAAGCGATCCTCGTTACCTCGCATATTTAAGTATAAATTAATAAATCTTACAGTCAGGTTAATGTCGATCCCGTCTTCAAGAAGACTTTCTAAAATTTGAATAGCTGTCCTGCTATACTTTTCGGCCTGCCTGCCGCTGCCTGTTCCGTCACTGATAGCACTTACATGAAATCCACTGCTCGGTATGAAAAACGCGAAGGTGTCACCCGAAACACTGCTTTCATCCTTACTGACTCTTGCCACGCCTGTAACTGTTTTATACCTGGGCTTTTTCATATACTTTATAACCGAGTAACCCATCAAATCCCTTCTACACTCACCTATCCGAATAAAATTATTCTGAACATTTTCACGGACAATTTCATCTAAATCATCAGCATCAATCTTGTTCTTTGCTTCAAAAACCACCTCTAAGAAAGGCTTTGATTCTTTGCCATGATGGAAACGAAATCCCGATACAGGCACTCCTTTGCTCTCTGCTGCACAAAGGAGTCTGAATTCTGTTTCAGTATCCCTGTCAGACAGATTGTTCATATTTCGGGCCAGGCTCATTATCCCTGCAGAAATAACCACTGATTGCTGACTAAGAAGCATCCTGCTTTCATTTAATCTTTCACGCCAGACCTTATCTGCCTTATAAATTGAGTGAGCCATACTCAACGAATCGAAGAACTTATCCGGATTTTTACATACAGTTCTAAACCATTGGGGTATCTCAACCCGCCCCCTTTCATCCACCTTTAAATCAGATAGGGAATCCTCTACCATTTTATAGGTCTTATATAAATATGTATTCCAGCATCTGTTACACATACTACACCTACTGCAAACCCTTTCTGCTACCGCCTCTATTATCCAACGGACTGTGGAGCTGTCTTCATCCTCAGAATCAATTAAGCCTTCATCAATGCTTCTTGATACCCTCATAAGAGATTTCCCGAGGACGAACAGTCTGTCGGCAGCCTCATGTGTAATACCTAAATCATAATGCTCTGATCTTTCGGCTCTTTTTATTCCTGCCAGTTCATCCCCTAAAAAGCCAGCTAGTGAATTAGGAATAATCAAAAAGATTAGACCTGCAGCAAGGGATTCATAGTATTTTACTATTAGTACCCCATCTAAAATTGAAAGAGCAGAAAAGACTATAATGGCTAGGAGCCATAGCATACCACCTGTCCTTCGCTTTTTAGTTGATATTCCGGCGGCGGCACCTGCTAAAGCAAACATCCCCGGCACCTGAAGGGTTCCCGGAAAATCCATCAGGGCTACAACAATTCCTAATCCGGCACCTATCATGGCGCCCATAGCACTGCCCTTTCTGCCCGCAATGATTAACACCGCAAGGCCTGCCAGTATAGTAGCTAATTGACAATTCCATAATAGAACCTTTGAGAAGCTTATAATTACAATGCTAAGAAAAATCGACTTTGCAATGAGAGTTTTTTTATCAAAAATATTGATGCTTCTTTTTGAACTAAAACTTATGGCTGCAGGGGCTAAGGTAATAGACAGTGTAAGTACAAGCAGTGAATTTAGTAATGAGACTACTACATCGTATAGCTGGAGACCTTGAACCAAACCCCTTAATATCCCGCTAAAGACTACTATGAACGACATCAGTATTGCCCTGGAGTTTATAGTCTCCTTTTTGCTGCCTGTTACAAACACTACATATGACAGAAGCTCAAAAAGCACCAGGACTAATAATTGTCTAACAGTTTCATAGAAATCTGTGTAGATAGCGTTTCCAAGAGTGATTACAAGAATGGAAATTATTCTTGATGCGCCATTTAGGCTTAATGACACATAAAATGCCGTGGGAAAGGGGCGTATCACACCAAACAGGCTGCCCCTCGAAAAAATAAATACGAATAGGAATGCTGCAAGCTGCGGCAGTTTAACATCCGAAATCTGACTTAGCAGATTACCAAAGGGTTTCCTTCGCTCCCTAAGTACACTTACACTTTCCATGTATGTTCCTCCGTTTTTTCTTTAGTACAGTATTAGATTATATGAGAGGAACAACAAAAATAGTATAAATTCCCTGTATTGCGGGAAATAGCGAAATATGAGAGGAGTGAGATAGGGGACGGTTCCGTGTCCTGTATCACATGTTCTTGTACCAAAAAATTGCCAGCTGGGTTCTGTCTCTCAAGTTTAGCTTTTCAAGTATTACGCTTATGTAGTTGCGTACAGTACCCTCGCTGAGAAATAGGGTTTCTGCAATTTCCTTGTTCGATAACCCGTTTGCCACTTTAGAAATGATTTCAATCTCCTTTTCAGTCAGATTGTAAGAATTAATACTTGTTTTAGGATTGTTTATAAGACTCGGGATTTTTGTAATAATTTCGTCCCCAAACACCCTTTGCCCCATAAAAACAGCTTTTACAGCGGCATTGATGCTGGCGAAATCCTGTTTCAAAATATAACCTTTAGCGCCAATACGAAAGGCCGTAATAATATATTCATCATCCTGAAATGTGGTCAAAAACAAAATTTTAGCATCACTATGTTCATTAAGAATGGATTCTGCCGCCTGCAGCCCGGTCATGCCCTCCATTCTGATATCCATGAGCAAAACATCAGGATTTAGAGATTGGTATAATTCAATAGCTTCTTTCCCGCTATAACCCTTAGCAACCACCTCTATATCCTTATCAGCCTCTAATATGGTTTTCAAAGATTCTACCACCAGTCTATCATCATCAATAATTACTATTCTCATGAAGTTTGCAGCTCCTTTGGAATTGAAATGAATAATTCAAAGCCATTTTCAGTTGCTATGTTTATATTACCATTAAGAGAATTCACTCTGTCAGCCATGTTTTGAAGTCCTAATCCCTGGTCAGGCTGAAAGCTCTTAACATTCCCGTTATCCCTGATTACCAGCTGATAAAGGGCCGGATGCTCTGAGAGTATCACATGGGCCTCTGTTGCGTCAGAATGCTTGATAATATTTGTCAAAGCTTCTTTTATTATGGCCACGAAGGCATATTTAAGTTTTTTATCCGGATTGTTTGTGATATTATATCTATAATTAATCTCACAGAAGCTAAAGTCTTTAATAATCTCTCTGATGCTGGAGTCCAAGTCTATTGACTCGTCATACAGTCCATGTACACTTTTCCGTATGCTATTCATGGCTTTGGTCAGCGTCTCATTCAGGGTATTGATATTTTCGTCAATTCTCGAATCTTTGTTTAGAATCTTAAGCGCTCCTGCCTGTAATATCGAGCTGGAGAGCAAATGTCCGACATTATCATGAATTTCTCGTGCAATACGGTTTCGTTCATTTAGTGCAGCGGCATAGGCCTCACTGTCCTGTTTTTCTACAAGATCCCTGTTTTGCTTCTCCAGCTTAAACGACATTTCCCTCAATGCATCAATAAGCATGTTATGGTTTCCGTTCATCTTTATAATAAGCCCGGAGCGACTGGCAATTAATATAGACAGAATAAATATAGCAAATACTATTACAGCGGTCTGATATTTCCCTTCAATAGCTGATTTAATAAGGGGTATGATGGCAAGGAGGCTTGCGTATTTATACTTATCCAGAATTAGATCAAATACATACAACGGCAAAAAGAAAATAAGCCCGGGTATTACTACTGCTGAGATTATTAAGCATAGAGCCAATACCGCTTTGAATCTGGAATTATCAGCATAGCTTAACAGGCAGCCTGCAATGAAGCTGATAAGCATAATAATTATGCTGGCTTCAATGCCCGGCTGAAAAGAGTATGCAGCCAGGCAGCAAAAATAAATAATTAATTTGTCATACAAACCGACTACTCTTTTCATTAATACTTACTTTTCCGTTTCCAAGTATTCAGCTCAATGTAAATCTTATCATTTTTACAGGTGTAGTACAACGAAGTTCAAGGTTTTCAACTGTATCTTCTTTCCTTTCTTATAACCATGGCAAGGGAAAAGAATGCTGCAGCAAACAGCATGACCACCGCCATATCAGAAAACACGGGCTTTAAAGTATCAAAGTTGAACTGTGTGAGCCGGGCTATCTGGTTATTTGCATTCACGTACCAGTAAGAAGGGGTAAAGCTGCCAATCCTTAAGGTAACACTTCCCAACAGTTCAGTCGGGACAAAGACACCACTTATAAAACAGCTACCTAAAACCACAACATTGGTAAGCGCAGTTACAGCCTGAGTCCCCTTTACAAGACTCCCGATCAAAAAGGCCAGGCCAGTTCCGCAAATAGTAAAGATGAAGGAATTCAGAACATAGTAGAATGTGCTGGAATTAATATTATTCGAGTCTACAAGAAGACAAAAAGCAACCATTAAACCCCAAACCACAAAAGCATATGTCAAATTTGCCAGCGAAAACTGTATATTAATAGCTGTATTACTTAGTGGTGAACAATTCACTCTCTTTTTGATATCAGTGTTATTAAAGGAGATCAAAAGCGCAGACATCCCGTAAATTAATATTGAGAGCAAAGGATAAACCATATAATTAAAGTAAATGCTGCTATAACTAGATGCTGAATTTTCAGGGCCTGCCAAAATGTCCACATGACCTTCTTCAGATAAATCCCTTTCTAAATACCTAACAAGCTCCCCCTGGGAAATTCCCTCCATATTCTGCACATATATTTTAGCCGTGTTCAGGTATTTGTTTACCAGTAAATCGATATAGGCACTGCTTGCCGAAGCCGGAACTATGGTCTTTTCAAGGTTTACATTTTGGCGATCCATAAAACTTCCGGTGAACCCTTCGGGGACACGAAGGATATATTTTACCCGCCCAAAGAACAGTGCGTCCTGCAGTGCTTCGGTTTCATCAGGAAGCTCGATAAAGTTTGCTACCTTGGATAGCTCAGCCTTTAGCCCTTCCACCAGGACACTCTCTTCCTCATTAATAAATGCAATATCGGTCTTTATATAGGAGAAATCCTCCAGCTCTTTCTGTGTGTTTGAAGCCGATGTGGCCATAATCGCAGAAAAAAGTAAAAAGATGAAAAAATATATAAGTAAGGTGGATATATTCTTTTTAAAGATTTTTATACAAAGCTTATAAACGGGCATATTTTCTCCTCCTAACTATCAGGTGAGTCCCCAATCCGAATATCAGAANATAGGCTGCCAATATAGCCATATTGGTGAAGTATCGGGAGAGACTGTCGTAATAATAAAGACTGTATAATGCATCTGTAAGAAGATTGATCGGATTTATATAAGATAATGCAGGAAGGTTTTGGGCAACAATATACTTCATCTCTCCTACCATCATGCCGGCCAGAAATGACCCGCCCATAGTAACAGCAAGCAATATTGCAACCTTCATTGCCTCAGATTTTTTTACCATGGCACTGATTAATGCACCCATAAATACACCGGCCACAGATCCTAAAATTGTAGTCAATAATACATACCCTGTTTTTGAGCCGAAGTCAATATTCAGAACATACCGCAAAAAGGCCAGGAGTGTAAATGTCTCGACTATATGAATTAATAGTGCTGCGCTCATGCTATAAATAAAGGTTTTTATTTTGTGAANAGGCGCAACATTTATTCTTGCAGCCAGAGAACTGATATCGGCTTGTGTGTCATTAATAACCCTAAGCCCTAAAAACCCTCCATAAAAGCATGCCATTGCAATTAAGGAATAGAAAAAGTTCAGCACCACATCGGGCTCTGAGGCTGTAGCCGATACTTCTTTAATATAGTTTTCGCGGTGGGCTATGCTGTTTAAAACCTCCTGCGCCTTTTCAGGATTGCTGCTGATTATTGTCTTTACTGCTGATACTGTTTGGGTATAGGTATCGATAAAGCTTTTAATTATGCTTTGACTCAGCCCCGATTCCATTATTACGAGATTTATAGAGGAGCCGGCTTCTATATATCCTTTAATCGCACCATCTTCAAGGAGCTTTTTTGCTTCATCCTCAGATACGACCTTGAGATTGAATAATCTGTCTTCGCCCTTTGACGCCTCCTCCAGAGTCATGGAAAAGCTCTGATCTTCCCTGTATTGGACATTGTCTATGACAGCGATGTCTATTGGCTCAAAGGAATCCGCTTTTCCAAGATTGGAAAGTGCCAGATGAAAAAACACCGCTAGGATAATCGGAAACATTATTGTCCAGAAGATAGTTGTCCTGTCTCTTAATAGACTTTTAAGCCTGTATGTGAAAATATGTCTGAACATAATACTCCCCCCTAATCTCTTAATTCCTTGCCGGTAATTTCAAGGAAAACATCATTTAATGTAGGGAGCTCAGAATATATATTCGCAAACTGAATATTCTCGTTTTTGATAAACTCCAGAACACTCTCCAGATTATTTTTCCCCTTGAGGGCCTTAATTTTAAGAATTGATTCTTTATACTCTACTGATGAAATGTTGGGTAAATCCCTCAGACTGTTAATTGATTTCTCAGGGACACCATAGGCTTCAATTGTNATTTTTTCGCCTAGTGTGATCATTTCCTTGAGCTCTTCCTTTGTGCCTGTTGCAACGGCTTTACCCTTGTCAATGATGAGAATTCTGCTGCATATTTGCTCTACCTCCTCCATATAATGAGAAGTATAGATAACAGTTGCCCCTTGCCGGTTCATCTCTTCAATACCCTCCAGTATTTTGTTCCGGCTTTGGGGATCAACTGCAACTGTAGGCTCATCAAGAATTATCAATTTAGGCTTATGAGCTATACCACATGCGATATTAAGCCTTCTTAACAATCCCCCGCTCAGCTTTTTGGGAGTAAACTTTTTATAGTCCTCCAAGCCCACGAATTTGATTGCGTCCTCCACGTAGTCCTTTCTCAGAATCTTATCATTAATATACAGACCACAAAAATAATCTATATTCTCGTAAACTGTTAATTCTTCATAAACAGCCACATTCTGCATGACAATACCGATGTCACGCTTAATGTCATAAGCTGTCGGTGACATGGGCTTATTGAATATCTCAATCTCGCCTTTATCATACTTCAGAAGGGAAAGGATACAATTTATGGCCGTAGTTTTGCCCGAACCATTTGGGCCTAACAGACCGAAAACCTCCCCCTCTTTTACCGAGAAGGAGAGATGATCTAACGCAATTAAATCATCATATCGTTTCACAAGTTTCTTCACATTTACTACCATCTATGTTACCTCCAAATTTCCGTCTACATAAATGATAGCTAAATGACTCGTATATTATAAGTGTTATGAATCACTTTGAGGTGATGACAAATGTCACTGAAAACGCAAAACAACCGTCCCCCTGTGTTTAGCGCATGAGCTCGCTTAAATCAATTTTATCCATATCCTCTACTGTGATTGTGGCGAGATCCTCGTCACTTACCGTTTCAGAGGGGGCGAGTCTGTCTGCCTGAATTGTCAGAAGTTTTTCAAACAGGTTTCGAACTGTACGTGCATTCGCAAAACTATCCGAACGGGTTTCATGAAGGAAACCCATCATTTGCTCAACCTTTTCTTCGGCTTCAGAGGTAGTTTTGTAGCCGTTTTTATTGCNCATAAGCCTGAAGATATCTAATAATTCCTCAGGGGAATAGTCATCAAAGTTAATATATTTATTGAATCTGGATTGGAGCCCAGGATTTGAATCTAAAAACTCTTCCATCTTGTCGGGATAGCCTGCAACAATGACAATTAAATCATCACGGTTATCCTCCATCGCTTTTAAGAGTGTTTCCACTGCCTCATGCCCGAAGTCATTTTCTCCACGGCGTGAAACTAAGGAATAGGCCTCATCTATAAACAGGACCCCTCCCATGGCTCTTTCCACAACCTCCATTACTAGAGGGGCTGTTTGACCAACATATTTGGCAACGAGTCCTGATCTGTCTACCTCAACCAGATGCCCCTTTGAAAGAACGCCGATTTCTCTGTAGATCCCGGCAAGCAGCCTTGCCACAGTCGTTTTACCCGTTCCCGGATTTCCAGTAAAGACAAGATGAAGGGACATCTCCACTTCGGGAAGCCCTCTTTCTTTGCGAAGCTTCATTATCTTTACCATATTGGTAAGGGATTTTACATCTTCCTTGACCTTAGTTAAGCCCACAAGGCTGTTTAATTCCTCCATGAGCTCCTCAAGGCTCTTCTGAGGCTCTTCGGGCTCAACGGGTTGGTCAGAAAAGGGGTTGTCTCCGGGATCAAACTGGGCGCCTTCAGAATCACCAAAATCCCTAGCATCAGCAGAATAATTATCCTTTTTATCATCAATTATTGGAAGTCTGCTGGTAAACAGATCGTCATACACATTTCGCAAAGGATTTCTCCTTAATAATGAATCCATTTCATCCAACAGGTTGTTAAGCTCATCATTATTCTTTTTTGAATTATTTAATGGATTGTTATGATTATCCATAGATTACTCCCATGTTTTTTGAATTATNTCCAAATCTATTTCTTTTATTGATGATACCACATATTCAGCAAATGAAATATCCAGGTCCCCGGAATTTAGATTTTTAAAGCCTATACATTTCATTCCTGCAGATTGAGCCGCCTGTATTCCAAGGGGAGCATCCTCTATTGCAATACATTCTTCGGGCAAAACCCGCAGTTGTTCAGCAGCCGTAAGATAAATTTCGGGATCGGGCTTGCTCCTTGATATATGGTCAGCTGTAATTAATTTATCAAAAAACACCTTTANCCCGATACGGTTTAATATAAATTTCGCAAAATGCAATGGTGATGAGGTTGCAAGGGCTATTTTCAAACCCTTTCGTTTTGCCGCTCTCAACAAATCCTTAATTCCGTCAATTGGTTCAAGTTCCTCGTTCATAAACCTTTGCATTTTATAGGATTTTTGCTTGTTCATGAGGCTCTCAACTGTTTCCGGGATGTTATAACGCTTAATCAGAATATCCCACATTTCCTCGCTGCGAACCCCGATAAACTCGTAGTTCTCGCTTTCGGCAATAGTAATACCCATATCCTGCAATAGCTTGGTGTTAACTTCGATATGAATTGGTTCACTGTCAATTATTACCCCATCCATATCAAAAATCAATGCTTTTAACATAAAAATCTCCTGTGAAAATGATTAAAGTCTTTTTAATTTTGCATAGCTTTCCATAAGCCGTTTCATCCCGTAATCTTTAAACTCTATGTCTAGTCTGTAGTCTCCACCTTCATTGACTCTTGCTTTGATTATTCCTTCTCCAAATTTTTTATGCATTACCCTGTCACCGGTACTGACCTCAGAGCCGGGGGTGAGCTGATTAATCTCCTTAATTCTCGCCTTAAGATCTGACAAGTCCACTACCTTGCCATAATTCTTGAAGCCTGTCCCTCGATTCTCGTATGTATTTCCTCTGGTCTGCTTCACGCTATCCTCACTCATATTGATAAGGTTACCCGGAATCTCTCCTATAAAACGGGACTCCCTGTTATATGAAGTGCTTCCAAACAACATACGACATTTCGCATTTGTAATATAAAGCTCCTCCTGAGCCCTTGTAATACCAACATAACACAAACGACGTTCTTCTTCTAGAGAGGCTTCCTCTGAAATAGACCTATAGCTTGGGAAAATACCCTCTTCCATTCCGGCTATAAATACTATTGGAAACTCCAGGCCTTTGGCTGAATGGAGTGTCATCAATACAATTCTGTCACCGACCTCCTCAGTATCATCTATATCAGCAACCAAGGAAATATGTGCAAGGAAATTCTCTAGAGTAGGCTCCTCCTCTGTTGTTATCTCGAACTCCCGGGCAACAGAAACAAACTCCTTAATATTTTCTATTCTGCTTTGGTTCTCTATGCTTCCATCTTTCTCAAGTTCTTTAACGATACCGCTTTTGTCAATCAGCAATTCTATAAACTCGACCAATTCAGTATTAGCCGATAATTCCTTCATTTTTTCCACAAAGCTGAAGAAATCATTAAGGCTGGTCACCGTCCTGGAAAGGTCAGGATAATTAGAGGCCATGGAAATTATCTTATACATGCTCACATCTTCCCTAAGGGAATATCCCTCTATCCTGTCCAGAGTGGTCTTGCCTACGCCTCTTTTGGGAACATTTATGATTCTTTTCAGGCTTACATCATCATTGGCATTCTGAATAATTCTCAGCCATGCAATTACATCCTTAATCTCTTTTCTTTCGTAGAATTTCAGCCCACCATATATTTTATATGGGACGCCCTGCTTCATGAGCATATCCTCAATAACACGGGATTGGGCATTCATCCTGTACAGAACGGCCATATCATTATACTTTCTGCCTCCCTGCCTCAAAGCCTTCATAGTTTTTACAATGTAATAGGCTTCATCCCGCTCATCCAATGCTTCGTGTCTGGTTAGCAGTGCTCCCTCGTTGTTGTCGGTCCAAAGCTCCTTTTCCTTTCTGGCATCATTATTTTTAATAACATGGTTGGCAGCCTTAAGAATAGTTTGAGTTGACCGATAATTCTGTTCAAGCTTGATTACCATGCACTCAGGAAAATCCCTCTCGAATCCTAAAATGTTATTGATATCAGCACCTCTCCAGCTGTATATCATCTGGTCATCATCCCCCACAACACAGAGGTTACGGTGTTTGGATGCCAGCTTTTTGATAAGCTCATACTGAGCTTTATTGGTATCCTGATACTCATCAACCAGAATATAGCGAAATTTGCTAGAATAGTAGTCTAATACCTCTTCATGCTCTGAAAGAAGCTTGTTTGTAAGCATGATGATATCGTCAAAATCCAATGCATTATTTGCCTTAAGCTTTTTTTGATAAAGAGTATATAGTTCAGCTATCTTGCTTCTTCTGTAATCCCCCTGGTTTTGTAGCATATAGGTCTGGGCATCAATCAATTCATCCTTTGCCCTGCTGATTTCATTTAAAACAGATTGGGGGGGATAGTNTTTGTCATTTATATTAAGCTGGTTTAAACAAGTTTTTATTAAGGTTTTCTGGTCGTCAGAATCATATATTACAAAGCTTTTATCATAATCGATCCTGTCAATTTCTCTGCGCAAAATTCTTACACAGATGGCGTGGAATGTGCCCACCCAAATATTATTGGCTTCAGGCCCTATAAGCTTTTCCATGCGTGCTTTCATTTCTCTTGCGGCTTTGTTGGTAAAGGTAAAGGCAAGNATGTTCCATGAACGCTCCAGTTTTTCCTCAATTAAATATGCTATTCTATGTGTCAAAACTCTGGTCTTCCCCGATCCTGCGCCTGCAAGAACAAGCAGCGGACCCTCTGTATGAGTAACGGCTTGTAATTGTTGNTTATTCAAGCCTTTCAATATTTCCATATAAGCCTCCGATTTTAGATATATTATGACTTAGGTAATTTGCTTAACAATTATATTATATAATAGCGAAACACTCAATTCAAACAAATGTTCGAAAAAGAGTGCCGAGAGACTGGGGGTTGGACCATAGAGATTGGATGTTTGAAGTTGAATGTTGGATATTGGATGTTGGATTCTAGAAGCTAGATGTTGGGCGTTGGATGTTGGATGTCTGAAGCCTGCAGTGTGGAGTCGGAGCCTGAAATTGAAGTTGGATGATTGAGATTTGAGTTGGACGTTGGATGTTAGAGATCTGAAGTGTGTTGACGAAGTATGTCTAAAGTCTGATGTTGGATGTGAGGTGTGAGAGGTCGGAATACAGGCTCCAACCTCTTACCTCTAACTTCCGGATTGTTATTGCTCCATGTGACGGCCAAGAAATCCTGCCGCAGATTGAACTAATTTAGTCTCAACATCCCCCATTTTTGTGTTCGGGTCTGTTGAAAGCATAAGAACTGCTCCTATGGCATCTCCCTCGGATATAATTGGAGAAATGACCTGGCCAGTATACTTGGTGCTGCCTTTCTCTTCAGTTATAACCGGTATCCTTTGGGAATCAGCAGATGAAGCCACAAACATATCGCGATTCTCCATTACTCTTACAATATCCTCGCTTAATGATTTTTCAAGNAATTCCTTCTTCGAGCCACCAGATACAGCTATTATTGAGTCTCTGTCTGCCACTGCAATAATATGGCCACTTGTATTATGAAGCGATTCTGCATAAGACTCGGCAAAATCACCCAATTCACCTATGGGAGAATACTTTTTAAGTATTACTTCCCCTTCCCGGTCTGTATAGATTTCAAGAGGATCCCCTTCTCTTATCCTCAATGTTCTTCTGATTTCCTTTGGAATAACTACTCTTCCAAGATCATCAATTCGTCGTACAATACCAGTTGCTTTCAAAAATCTTACCTCCTCTCAAAGACCCTTTTTGAAAATTTTATTTCATGTTTAGTATTGGATTTATTCCTNTATTTATGCAGATTAAACTACTGATACAGACATAGTTTTTAGAGAATTAGTAATAATTTATCCAAGCAACCAGATTTGACACATTGAAATTTAAGGTAAAAAAA
>JGI24709J26583_10000516_pt1 | contig 33008 bp, 29 predicted proteins | sample BioPla2DNA1_FD_26583 | JGI IMG/M metagenome (IMG submission 26583) | reverse complement strand
ATTATCTTAAAACTATTTCATTTATCTATCTATTATTTATTAATGTTATCACAGGTGTACAATAGTGTCAACAATTGCAGCTACGTAACGAGCTGACATTTCTAAATCTTTAATTTTAATATATTCATCCTTAGTATGAACATTACTCATTCCTATCCCCAAGTTAACTGTTTTGATACCGTATTGATTAAAATAATTAGCATCACTGCCACCACCTGAAGAAGTAACCTTTACCTCAATTCCTAATACTTCTGCAGCCTGCTGAGCAATTTTCAATACAGCTTCATCTTGCGACAAAGCAAAAGCCGGGTAAATCTTTTTTGTCTCTACTTCTAAACGTGCACCCATTTCATGACATGCTTCCTGTAAACAATTAATCATATGTTTAGTCTGTTGATATAACTTCTTTTCTGACATACTGCGCACTTCACCAACAAGTTCAACACGATCACAGACGATATTTGTTACCTCTCCACCTTTAATCACGCCAATATTCGCTGTTGTCTCTTCATCTATCCGCAACAAATTCATATTATTGATGGCTCTGGCAGCAACCTGAATGGAACTAACTCCGTCCTCAGGATTCATCCCCGCATGAGCAGCTTTACCATGAAGAACTGCATAAATTTTGTCATGAGCTGCAGCTTGACGGATGATTGTTCCCGGAGCTCCGTCACAGTCTAAAACAAAAGCCATCTTAGCACGTAACATTCCGTAATCAAGATAGCGAGCACCTAAAAGCCCTTCCTCCTCACCAACAGTAAAAAGAACCTCAATATCCCCATATTCCTGCTGTTCTTCCCTAATATGCCGCAATGCTTCTAAAATTGCAGCAATACCAGCCTTATCATCACTTCCTAAAATCGTATTCCCGTCACTATAAATAGCATCCCCCCTAAGCTGAGGTTGAATACCCTCACCTGAAGGAACAGTATCCATATGTGCAGATAAAAGAATCACCGGTACATCCTGCCTGTTTCCCTTTAAACGACCAAGAATATTACCGGCATTTGAACCAGCCTTCCGTCCTGCCTGCTCATCTACATATACTTCTAAACCAAGCTCAATTAGTTTATCTTTTAAATAAGAAGCAAATTTACCTTCTTTATGACTTAAACTATCAATTTTGACCATTTCCATAAATTCTTTAACCAGACGTTCTTGATTAATCATAAGCGAAAAACCTCTCCTTTTCTCTTTCCAAACCAATTATCAATAATTAATAATACTACTACAAAATTCTCATAAAAAGTCTCACTAAATAAATATTATATCGCAATATCCCGAAAAAACCATGACAAAAATTACATTTGGCTATACTTTAGAGTTATTACCTTTAGCAAAAATAAAAACAGGATGCAACTTTTGCATCCTGAAACCCTTTATTTAGGGTTTTTTGTTTTTTTGAGCACGTAACGATCTACCTTGGACTGACCTGGATCGCTTCATACCTAACCATGATCTTTCGACCATGATCAAGCATTTCACCACCCAGACCAATCGGTCGTTCGACCATACAAGATACTTTAACGACCCTAAACAATCTCTCGACTGCCTAGGACCGTACGTATTTCCGTAATACTTCAGCACCCTGTATGATCTTAGCTCGACCCTGTATGACAAGTTGGGTTCATGCCATAATCAAAAAGTAAAACCTTTCGACTATGACACAAACTTTCCCCGCCATACAGAATCTTCCCTCCGGCTGCATACAAGCCATTTGACCTGTATGCAACCTTTGGCCGACCCATATACGCCCCTTGTTCGGAACATATATGAGTCTGGGCTCAACCGTTACGTACCCGCATCTCTAATTTACCCCGAAACATCTTGATCTATTCATGAATAAAAAATGTTTTTAATAAACTTTTGTTTGCTATAATTTGCTTTTACTTCTTTTGCAATTTTGCCCAGGTATCACGCAAAGACACGATTCTGTTAAAAACCAATTTTTCTGGCGTAGAATCTTTATCAACACAAAAATAACCTTGTCTTAAAAACTGAAACTTATCTCCCGGGTTTGCTTTCTTCAGTCCCGGTTCTAGCATACATGAACTTAAACGCTCCAAAGAATGAGGATTTAAAACTTCTTCCTCTCCCTCATTAATAAAAAGATAATCAAATAGACGAACTTCCGCTTTTATAGCATGGGCCGCGGATACCCAATGGAGAGTTCCTTTTACTTTACGATTACTTTGTCCCAAACCACTACGCGTTTCCGNATCATAGGTACAATGCAATTCAATAATCTCACCGGTTTTTTCATCTTTAACCACATTTTCACATTTAATAATATACGCATGTTTAAGCCTTACTTCTTTGCCCGGAGCTAAACGGAAAAACTTTTTCGGCGGTTCTTCCATAAAGTCTTCCTGTTCGATATACAACTCACGGCTAAAAGGCAGCATTCTAGTGCCCATTTCCGGGTTTTCAGGATTGTTCTCAGCCGGCAACTCCTCGACTTGGTCTTCAGGATAATTAACGATAATCACCTTCAGCGGTCGTAATACAGCCATAACTCTAGGTGCCTTAGCATTTAAATCCTCTCTAATGCAGTGCTCTAATAAGGATATATCCACAACACTGTTCGCCTTGGCTACACCAATCCTCTCGCAAAAATCCCTAATCGCTTCCGGAGTATAACCACGCCTTCTAATCCCTGAAATCGTTGGCATTCTGGGATCATCCCAGCCATCAACCACACCTTCCTCAACCAGAGCTCTTAACTTACGTTTACTCATAACCGTATTGGTAAGATCTAAACGGGCAAATTCAATTTGCCGAGGCTTTGCACCTAAATCTAAATTATTTATCACCCAATCATATAAAGGACGATGATCTTCAAATTCTAAGGTACAAATAGAATGAGTAATCCCTTCAAGGGCATCAGAAATAGGATGAGCATAATCATACATGGGATAGATACACCATTTATCACCGGTACGATGGTGTGTTGCCCGCAATATTCTATATAAAACAGGGTCACGCATGTTTAAGTTAGGAGAAGCCATATCAATTTTGGCGCGTAATGTCCGCGACCCGTCAGGAAACTCGCCCTCCCTCATTCTCCTGAATAAATCCAGATTTTCCTCTATTGAACGATTCCGATATGGACTTTCTTGGCCGGGCTCAGTCAAGGTGCCACGATATGCCCTGATTTCCTCAGCACTTAAATCACAAACAAAAGCCTTNCCCGCCTTAATTAGTTCTTCGGCACATTCATACATCTTTTCAAAATAATCAGAGGCATAATATTTACGGTCCTCCCAATCAAAACCCAACCATTTTACATCTTCTTCAATTGATTCTACGTACTCAAGATCCTCCTTACTGGGATTAGTATCATCATAACGTAAATTGCAAAGACCCCCATACTCTGCCGCAATACCAAAATTAAGGCAGATGGACTTCGCATGACCAATATGCAAATATCCGTTAGGTTCAGGCGGAAATCTTGTGTGAATACGCTTTATTTCTTTGTTTTTTTCTAGGTCCTCGTCAATAATATTTTGAATAAAATTCCTTGGTTTAAACTCATTCATCTATGGCTCACACCTCTTTTTTGATACTTGTCTGTCTAATAATCTTTTTACTAATACCTATAATTATATACCTATTTCTTACCAGCTCGCAATTCTAAAGTATGAAACAAGGTATTTACTTAACAGAGGTCCACTTAAAATCAAATCCATGTCCCAATGGAGAAAAGTACAAACCCTCAATTTTTTCCCGACAAGCATAAACCTTATTATATTCATACANAGGCAACAAGGGTAATTCAGCCAATAATAATTCTTCTGCCTGATGGAAAGCCTGCATCCGCGTGACTTCCTCATCACTGTTTAATGCCTCTTTTATTAATCGGTCATATTCCTCATTGCACCAACCGGTATCATTATTCCCACTTCCTGTAACAAGATATTTCAGAAAAGCTGACGGATCCGGATAATCTGCTACCCAACCTAACAAACCTATATCATAATCTCTTGCACTCATTCTCTTTAATAAATCCTGCCAAGCTAAGGGGATTACCTTAACTCTAATCCCCAGACTCTCTGCCCATTGTTCTGCGATTTTTTCCGCCAGATATTGATGTCCTCCCGAATTACTAACCAAGAATTCTAATTCCGGGAATCCTTCTCCGTTAGGATAACCGGCTTCTGTTAAAAGCCGCTGAGCTTCTTCCTTATTATTATCAGGGATTTTCTTTGTACTGTTCTGGCGAAAATCCGAATTCGCCGTACTATCCGGCATCCCGGTGGGAATTAAACCTTGTGCCGGCTCCTGTCCACCCTGCAAAACATCCGTAACCAATTTTCCACGATCCAAAGCAAAAGAAAGAGCTTCCCGTACCCGTAAATCCTCTAACGGTTTTTGTTTGACGTTAAACTGATAAAAATATGTGACCAAAAGAGGGTTTTTTTGTAAGTATCCTTTCTTTAAGCCCTTGGCTACCTCAGTAAAAGGAAGATCTGTCGTTAAATCGACCTGCTTTTTCTCAAACAATTCCCAAGCTGTTCGTTCCTGTGACGGTAAATACCAATTCATACTTTCCAGCATTACTGTACCGCTGTCCCAATAGCTTTCATTTTTAATTAACTCATATTTTCCTTCGGACTCTACTTGCTGTTGTATTTTAAAGGGACCGTTACCAACCAGGTTATCTATCGTAAAAAAGTCGCCATTTTCCGTTTGAAAAGCTTGTACAGNAAGAGGATAAAAAACAGGATGAATTAATTTCTTAAGAAAAGCCGGTTCCCTGTTCTCTAACTCTATAACTAAAGTTCTTTCGTCTTCAGCCCAAATACCTACCTCATCTACATTAGCTTTATGCCCAAAATAATCTTGATCCAAAGAACGATGATATGCTTCCGCATTTTTTATATCATAAAGCAAATAGGCATACGGGCAATGCAAATCGGGAGTTAGATTCCTCTTGATAGCCGAAACAAAATTATCAGCACTTACCTTTTGCCCATCTGACCAAACCGCAGATTCACGCAGAGTAAATATGTATTTTTTCCCTCCATCTTCAATCTGCCAATCTTCAGCCATCGCCTCTGNTAATGTGCCATCAGGTTGCAAACGGACCAACCCTTCAAACAAATTAATCCAGAACTGATATCCTGCTTCATCCTGCAACTTAGCAGGGTCCAAAGAAAGAGGAACAGAGGCAAGGACATAATCCACATGTTGTTTTGTCGGTTCCAGTTGTGCTACTGTTTGACCAATACATCCTACTATAAATACGGATATCAGAAGAACCAAAACTAATATAATAAAGAGATACTTTTTTCTCATTCGCATAAAAAAACAACCTCCATGAGCAAGACGAAATTAATCTATTCTTACTTTATCATGTCGATTGTTTTTAGTCGATAGTAATATTTAGTCCTTATTCATTATGTCCATTTTCTATAATGTTCAGCATTTTCACTGTTGCTTTAATGGCGGACCCGGTCTGATCAGAATCTAATCCTCTCGTCTTAAATTCCTTGTGACCTCTCCAGGTAATCACTGTTTCCACTAATGCACAGGTATTGCCACCAGGCGGTATTGTAACTACATAATCCACCAAAACAGGCAATGTCTTATTAAGACGTTGATAAATCTTACCCAGTGCTTTCATAAAGGCATCATACTGCCCATCACCGGTGGCTGTTTCTTCATATGTTTGCCCATCTATTTCTAAACATAATGTAGCAACCGGACTTAATTTTTTAGCCGCACAGATATAATAATTTTTAATTTTAATCCTTTTACTAATAAACTTACTGCCTAAAACATCAGAAATAATGTAGGGCAAATCCTCTGTCGTGATATTATCTTTTTTATCCCCTAATTCAACGACCTTTTCCGTAATTCTGTCAATAGAATCATCATCCAATTCAATACCTAATTCCTTCAGATTTTGCATGATACTGGCCTTTCCGGAGGTTTTGCCTAAAGCATATTTGCGGAACCTTCCAAACCTTTCCGGCATCAAACGGTTATGATATAATCCACCCTTATTATCTCCATCAGCATGTACACCACAAGTTTGAGTAAAGACACTGTCACCAATAATAGGTTTATTAGCCGGTACCCTTACTCCGGAAAAAGCCTCCACAATTCTACTGATTTTATTTAATTTAGTTTCTTCAACAGAGATTTGCAGATCATGATTATGATCATTTAAAACCGCAATCACACTGGAAAGTACAGCATTGCCGGCACGCTCTCCCAAGCCGTTTACCGTCGTATGTACACCTTTGATACCTGCCTTCACCGCCATTAAAATATTAGCAACAGCCAGGTCATAATCATTATGAGCGTGAAAATCAAAATGTAATCGAGGATATTTTTCAATCATCATCCTTAAGTAATTATAAGTTTGTTCCGGATTTAAGACACCCAAAGTATCAGCAAGCATAAAACGCTCTACCTTTTCTTTTAAAGCCTCAACGATCGAAAAAACATGTTCAGGTGAAGTGGCGATACCGTTAGACCAATCCTCCAAATAGATATTAACCTTAATCTTCTTACTATGAGCATAATCTATAACCTTAATAATATCAGCCAGATGCTCTTCCGTACTTTTATTTAATTGATTTATAAGATGTCTGGTTGAACCTTTACAGAGCAGGTTCAATACCTGCGCACCTGTTTCCACCAGCCAATCCACAGATTTCGTACCGTCAACAAATCCCAATACTTCAAGCTTATCAAGGCACTGCCTGCCCCGACACCATTCCACAATTCTTTTTACTGCCTCCATTTCTCCTTGTGAAATACGTGCAGAAGCTACTTCTACCCGGTCAACCTTTACTTCCTCAAAGAGCATTTTGGCCACCGTAAATTTTTCCTCAACAGAAAAAGACACACCGGGCGTCTGTTCACCATCTCGTAAGGTAGTATCCATTATTTCCAACTTCATTTGCTTATCCTCCCTCTACATTGGTTTTAAAAAACTATTAAATTATTCAGGAATGCCAAGGTACCTAGGGAGAATAAAAAAACTCTCACTAATTCCCCTTCGCTGTGTCCTTCAAAGAAGCAGAGCTATAACCTTCGACTTGGCTGTTATAGCATAATAAATTAATTGTTTTCTATTATATGACACATCGAAGAGTTTGTGAACTACTTTTTTCAAAATGTCCATAAAAATAATTTTGCCACATCTTTATAAAAAAAGGGGACACATCGTTAAATTACAAGTCATGCAATCAGCGGAATGTCCCCATCATCTCAAAATGTGGCAAATGAAACGTCCCCATGCCACACTATTCATTAGGAAAGCAAGACCCGGTCATTGGCGAATTCCTCGCCACTAACCTGACCAAAACGTTGTAAGAGATCCTCCACGGTTATTTTTTGTTTTTCCTCTCCTCTGATATCCAATATTACTCGTCCGTCATACATCATCATTAACCGATTGCCGTATTTTATAGCATGACGCATGTTATGCGTTACCATCAGAGTAGTCAAATGACCTTTATTAATAAATTGGTCACTTAACTTCAGCACCTTTTCTGCTGTTTTAGGATCAAGAGCTGCCGTATGCTCATCCAAAAGCAAAAGCTTAGGTTTTTTCAGGGTAGCCATCAAGAGAGTTAAGGCTTGACGCTGACCACCGGAAAGCAATCCCACCTTAGCGCCGAGCCGGCTTTCTAATCCCAAATCCAAAGTTTTAAGCAGTTCTTTATATTGCTCACGCTCTTGATTACTAATACCCCAGCTCAAAGTACGCCTCTTACCACGACGAAAAGCTAAGGCTAAATTCTCTTCTATCCCCATATTGGCTGCCGTGCCCATCATCGGATCCTGGAATACCCGTCCTATTAATCCGGCACGTCTATATTCGGAAAGCTTCGTTACATCTATACCATCAATATAAATTGATCCTTGATCTATCTCATAAACGCCTGCGATGCAATTGAGTAAAGTAGACTTACCTGCGCCATTACCACCGATTAAAGTTACAAAATCACCTTCCTCAAGGGTAAAACTGATATTGGATAAAGCAAGCTTTTCATTAACGGTTCCCTCATGAAATCTCTTATATACTCCCTTGACTGTTAACACCTTGCATATCCTCCTTAATAGGTTTCTTGAGTGGACGCAGATAATCTTTAAATACGGGCAGAGCTAAGGCAATCGTCACTGTTATTGCTGTAAACAGCTTTAAATCATTAGCCGGCATACCCATCTTCAATACTAAGGCGATGATAACACGGTAGGTTATAGCCCCTAGCACTAAGGAAACTAAACAGTTGAAAAAATTCCTTTTGCCAAAGAGCACTTCTCCGATAATCACGGAGGCTAATCCAATGACTATTGAACCTATCCCCATTTGCACATCAGCAAAGCTTTGACTTTGTGCGATTAAAGCACCACTAACAGCCACTAAACCATTGCTGATAATTAAGCCCAAAATAATCATTGTTTTAGTATTAATGCCTTGTGCCCGTGCCATTTGCGGATTATTCCCTGTAGCACGAATAGCACAACCGATTTCCGTTCCAAAAAACCAATATAAGATACACACAATAGCCGCAACACAAAGCATGCCCATAACAATAACGGAATTAACGCGGCTCAAGCCCATGTTTTCAAATAGAGAATAAACAGTATCCATCCGTAATAACGAAAGGTTCGCCTTCCCCATAATCCGCAAATTAACAGAATACAGCGCAATCATCGTTAAAATACCTGCCAATAATGCGGGAATTTTGAGCTGTGTATGCAAAAGACCTGTCACCAACCCTGCCAGCATCCCTCCTAATAGTGCCAGTAAGGTGGCTTCATAAGGAGAAACACCGGTATATATAGAATACGCCGCAATCGCTGCCCCCATCGTAATACTGCCCTCTACGGTTAAATCAGCTATATCCAATATTCGATAAGTGATATATACACCTATCGTCATCACTGCCCACAACAGACCTTGTGAGATAGCACCAAGGATTATCTGTAACATTGTCTTCCCTCGTTCCTTAAGTTTAATCAAAAGTTATTCAGTCGTTTTTCTACGTTAATTATTTGTTTGCGGAACCTTCTGCCGTAGTCACATATTGCTGTAAATCAGCAGGGATTTCTATACCTATTTCCTCAGCTACAGTACCATTAATCGCAAAATCAAAGCCGCTAGCTGATTCGATAGGCATAGTAGCCGGTTCCGCTTCCCCCTTGAGGATTTTAACTGCCATTAAACCGGTTTGATAACCCAAATCATAATAATTGATCCCTAAAGTGGCCAAACCTCCACTGTTAACCATTCCGGATTCACCACAGATAACAGGAGTCTTTGATTCCGCAATTACCCCGTGTACTACAGGCATAGCTGAAGCAAAAATGTTATCTGTAGGAATATAAATGGCATCACATTTACTTACAATAGATTGAGTTGCCTGCTGGACATCATTGGATGTGCTTACTGTTGCTTCCTCATAGGTCAAGCCTAAAGCTTCTATGGCTTCCTTAGCGATAGACGCCTGTAAAATAGAATTGTCCTCATTAGAGCTGTACAGTACCCCGACAGTTTTAGCCTCCGGAGCTAATTTCACCAAAAGATCGATCTGTTCTTTGATAGGGTTCATATCTGTAGTTCCACTAACATTACAACCAGGAGCCTCATTCGATTCTACTAACCTGGCAGCTTCAAAATCTGTAATTGCGGTAGCCAGAATCGGAATCTCCGTAGTTTTTCCGGCAATTGCCTGTGCGGCAGGTGTAGCGATCGCCAATACTAAATCCACCTTATTACTAACAAAACGATCGCTGATCGTCGACAGGTTACTCTGATCTCCTTGAGCATTCTGATAATCAAGGACGATTTTTTCCCCATCTATGTAGCCATTGTCTTGAAGTGCTGCTACAAATCCTTCACGAGCGATATCTAACGCGATGTGTTCATTATATTGAATGATACCGATATTATACTTTTCAGCTTCCCCTTCTACTTCCTCTCCGCTTGAACATCCTGCACCAACTACCACCAATAAAGCGGCGGCGAGCACCAAAGTCGAAATCTTAACAATTTTCCCCATTTTACAACTCCTCCTAATAATATTTATTCAATAAAACCTGCAGGTCTTTATTGACTTTTAGATAAAAAAATCGCCACCTGTAATAACAGGGGCGAATTATTCTTCGCGGTACCACCTTGTTTTCGTTGAATATACAACCTCAGTAAGCAACTATCATTGCTCCTCCACAATAACGGTTGGATTCCGGCACATCCTACCGGGCATGATCTCAAATCAGCCTTTGAGTGTGCAGCTCTCAAGACGAATTCACGACATTTTATCCTGCTTTCTCGCACCAACCGAAAGCTCTCTGAAGGAGAAAATCACCGCTACTAGTTCTTGGTCATTGCTTTTTAATAATATGTATTATATTCAGCGACAAGACCATTTGTCAATACATTTTTTTCATATATTTTCTACAAACTGAATTTTTAATCCATTAGGGTCAGTAATAAAGAAAAATTTAATATGCGGATTAGGTTGGATTGGTCCGCTTTGAATAGGGATACCTTTTTCTTGGACAAATTTTATCATTTCATCTACCGAATCTACTACAAATCCCCAGGAAACGTCTTCTCCTATGTTTACTTCTTTAATTTCTTCATCATAAAACAGCTCAATCTTAGTCTCCCCATCCCCCAAAAAAGCGATTTCCGATCCCGGACCAGCCTTAAAACGATTATTAAGCTTTAGCCCAACTATTTCTTGATAAAACTTTAAAGATTCTTCCATATTTTTAACCTTTATAGTACTCCAACAAAATTTCATAATAAACACTCCTTCATATAGTTTGTGGGAATTATAAACTAAAAATATTATACGGCATTGATTATTTTTAATATGCATAAGAACGCCTAAAAAGAGGTAATTTAAGTAAAGCAAATAAAAATATGGAGGAATGAACATGGAACTGCTCAAGCAGATTATTGACCTTTTCGGTGCTTCAATTCTTGTACCTGTTGTCGTTTTCATTCTCAGTATGTTTTTAAGAGTTAAGCCGAAAGATGCCTTGCGCGGTGCGATTTACATGGGTATCGGTTTAACCGCCTTTAATGTCATCTTAGGTGCTCTGATGAATTCACTTGGCCCTGTTGTTTCGGAAATGGTGCAAAATACGGGAATCAATCTCCCCGTAATCGATTTGGGCTGGCCGGCCGCAGCCGTAATCGTTTATGCTAACCAAATCGGTTTGTTCTATCTTGTTTTCGGTGTCTTCTTCGATCTTTTTCTCTTTCTGGTTAAATGGACTGATACTTTCCATCCCACAGATATCTGGAATTATTATCAATTCGTGTTTTGGGCGGCCATCGTCCAACTTGTTACAGGAAGCTTTTGGCTCGGTATTTTAGCGGCAATGTTTGGTAACCTAATCCTGCTTTTATTGGCAGACTGGCTGGCTCCTGCCATTCAGGAATATTATGGTTATGAGGGTATTACCAATACTACTTATGCTTCTGTAAACGCCGCTCCCTTTACCGTACTCATGAAATGGATTCTGATAAAACTTCGCATTTACGATATTAAACTAAATCCTGAGAACTTAAGACAAAGGTTTGGCTTCTGGGGTGAACCAATCAGTATGGGATTAATTATCGGTTTTGTAATCGCCGCCATCGCTAAACTAAATCAACTTGGTACTTTGGCAGCTTGGGCGTCAATTTTGCAAACGGCTATCTTAACTGGTGCCATTATGGCTCTCTATCCTGCAGTCTCAGGTCTCTTCGTGAAAGGTCTTATTCCTATTAGCCAAACATTGAACGCTCGTCTACGTAATGGAGAAATAAAGAGGGAAAACTTCTATATTGCCATGGATTCCGCCGTATTATTCGGTGAAGAAGCTACACTCACCAGTGGTTTGTTACTGATCCCGATTATCCTCTTAATTGCCGTTCTTTTACCAGGTAATAACATTTTACCGTTAGCCGACTTGCCGGCTATGCCCTTTATGGTAATTAGTATTGTTACTATCATGAAAGGCAATATTTTAAGTACAGTAATTACCGGAGCAATCTGGTTTGGTGCTGCCCAATTATGTAACTCCGAAATTGCCGCAGTCTTTACAGAAGCTGCTAAACTCTCCGGAGTAGAAATACCTTCTACCGGCGCTTTAGTATCCGCTTGGTCTATTGGTAATAACCCCATTCTCTGGTTAGTCTATAAAGCCTTTTCCGCTCCGGAAAATATCAGAATTATTACTATTGCTATCGCTCTCGCCATTTATCTCGTGCTTTACTTCCATTTCCGGAGAAACCGGCGCGCTTGGCAAATGGCAGCCGGAGCTAGTGAGGGATTTCTGAAAGAAAGAGAAATGTGACTAAAAACACTAAGCTAATATAAGTACAAAAGAGCACTCCTATACTTAGATATAATCTAACATTAGGAGTGCTTAATTTAATTATGTATTAAAGATTTTTCGGTTGTAAAGGGTCACTGTTTAAAATATCTTCAACTTCCTCATATCCGGTAGGGAAAGCAAAATTGTAACGCGCCGGCAAAGCAAACACATATTGATTATTCCGCCCCAGTTCACTCGGTCCAATAGGTGCCGCGCTAACAGCAAATTCATGATTTTGCACCGCATTCCACTGCCCAAGAGTAAAAATCATAATCGGAATATCCTGGCGTACATTCTCCGCTGTCCATTCCGGATGTCTAATCATCAGTAACGGACCTGATTCCACAATTTTGGCGTTTTCGTCTATAGCTTTACCCTCCCATTTATCCATAACAATCTGGTAACCTTGCCAACTCTCTGGTAAGGAAAAGATAAAACCATATTGTTTATTTTCATAAGTAATAATGTCAGTTTGCGGTGTTGTTTGTGAATCAATATATACAATACGTAATGATTCGTCCCAGTTTACCTGAGCACCTAAAGTCTCGGCCACAAAACGTCCGGGAATAAAAATGCGACTGTCCACAATTCTGGTAGGAACATCCAACTTGATCGTTTCCACTCTTAATTCTGATGTCTCATCAATCTTCTTTATCACCTTAGCCGTATCTTCATCTACAACCAATTGAATAGTAAGCTCGTCAGTTGTTATTTCTACCAACCTTTGCTGTTCATCCCAATCTACCTTAGCTCCTAATTTCTCCATTACGCCACGAAGCGGAACTAATGTTCTGTCGTTCTCGATAATCGGCTCAACATCTAATTGCAGCGCTTCGCCATTTACTTGTATGCCGATCTTTAATTTCTCCATAATAGGAATAATTTCCGGCATAGGCAAAGGATAAGCCTGTACTCCTTCCACTACCTTAAGCTTTTCCGTACCGAACAGTTCATAAAGAAAATTAGCATTCTTTTCTGAATATGGTAAAATTCCAACCTCTACATAGTCCCCTATAGGACCCGTATTGGTTACTTTAAAACCTGCTTGGGCGATGTCTTGAACATGATCGACAAAAACATACTGATCAATCTTACTTTGTAATTCTAAAAGTTCTTGATAATCAGTCTCAACGGCCATAATTGGTACTGCCTGATATACCGGCTTATCATTAGACATAGCAAAAACTGAGCCGGATATGGTCAATGCACAACACATACCTATGGCTGCGACTTTTTTAAATTTTGTTTTAACCATAGAAAAACCCCTTCCTCTAAAAATTTTTAACATAAATGCATTTACATTAATCTTAGACGAAAGGGTTTAATAAATGTTTCCTAACCTTTTGGTTTCTAATATACAATTTACCTTTCAAGCCAGTTCTGAGCAGCCTTGTGCAAAAAAGCGGCACAACCCGGTACATTCTGATCATAATAAGCCGTAAACCTTGCATCATCCACATACATCTGAGTCAATCCAAGATGTGCTTCCGGTGAATATTCTGTCCAGGTAAAACCCAACCATTCTTTATGCAGAGCAATAATTTCTCTGCCTGTTTCCCCGGCTGNGTCTGCGCCCTCACGTACCGCCTGTTCCAGCATAGTGTTGATCTTTTCCGCCAGTTCTTGCATCCGCTTATACTCCTCTGGCGTGAGATTCATAAATTTTTCGTTGCTTTCTTTTACAGTTTTTTCTCCATATTTCTCACGAATTTCCTTGCCGTATTTTCGCTCATTCTCTGCAAGCAATTCTTTTTTTAAACCTTCAAATTTCTCGTTATCACTCATGGTCATCATTCCTTTCCGTGCTTCTATCGTTTTCTCCACAGTTCTAATCAAAAGTGAAAGCCGTTCCTGCCAACATTTAAGTTCCTCACGATACTCCTCTAAGGCAGAAAGCTCATCATAATCCGGATCAGAAATTATTTTTTTAATCTCTTCCAACTTAATCCCCAGTTCGCGATAAAATAAGATTTGCTGAAGCTTATCAACCTCGGCTTNCCCATAAATCCGGTATCCGGAAGAAGAGACACGAGAAGGAGAAAGTAAGCCAATCTGGTCATAATAGCGTAACGTCCGTGCACTGACGCCCGCAAGCCTAGCTAACTTTTTTACTGTATATTCCATTGCGTTCCCCCCTGACAACATCAGTATAAACCATTACGTTACGTCAATGTCAACAGAAAAAAAGAACAAGTACCGATATCTAGTCCTTGTCAAAAACTAATTGCTATGTTAAATAAAATACTTTATACTATCTGCACCTTACACTATATAGACTATAGGAATGTTGCTTAATTTTTGCGAAAGCTGATCTCTTAAAAATTGTTCAGCTAAGGCACGGGCATCTTCCCGGTAGCAATATTTCCCCCTCCCCCGCCCCGTCATTAGAGATTGATCATAGAGCTCCACAGCATTAGGAAAAGCGTCATTATTAATGGCTCTATGTACATAACTATAGGTCATAAAAATGATTTCCAGAAATAACTGCTCTTTTACTTTGGTTGATAATTCATCGGCCAGTTGTTCAATTAAACGTGCATAAAGTTCCTCCCAATTTTCAACCAAAACCACAGGAGCAATCAAGATCCCTACCCGATACCCGGCCTCACACATCCGGTTAATCGCCTTAATCCTAGCTTTGAGCGAAGAAGTCCCAAACTCTACTTTGCGAATAATCTCCTCCGGGTTCACACTCATCCGCATAATCGTTCTCCCTCGGTGATTCAGGGGAAGAAGCGGTTCAATCATGTCAAACTTGGTGGGAAAGGTCAAATAACCTTTTTTACTGATACTAAAGTTTTCAATCGTCCATTCCAGATTTCCCGTAATCATATTTTCCAAAACGAGGTCACTGTTACTGCCAATTTCTAAAACCAGTTCTTTTTCCGCCTTTCTGGCGGTTTTCAGTAATTTGTTCATCATTTCCTGACGATTAACAAACAACCTGAGATAAGAACATTTATTGAAATTACACACCAAATAACAATAAAGGCACATGGCACTACAACCGGAAGATGTATAGGGAACCAAATAATCTGAGACCTTATTTTCCTGATTAGGCGTATATTTTAAGGATTTACGCACTCCGATAATCAAATATTGCTTCATTTTTGCAAATTCCTGGTTGGAATTCTCGCGGAGTTCTTGGATATTATTGTGGTTTTCAATAGGTATCCAAGGGACATGCTGATACTTTTCTTGCAGTTGTTTCCCTAGTTCATAAGATAAACTTGCCGGTTCGTAAAAGATCTTTGCCGGGAACAAGCGACCATCTCCTTGCTCATTTCAATAGAAAGCATTTAGTCTCAACAAAACATAAAAAAGAGGGTATACTTTTATATGAATCGAACAAAAGGAAACCGATTAAAGGAGGTCATACATAATGAACAATACTCTCGAATTTATCTACAAAAGACATAGTGTGAGGAAATTCAAAGATCAACCTGTACCTTTAGAAGACATCAAAAAGATTATCAAAGCAGCTACCTATGCTCCCTCCGGAAAAAATCTGCAAAACTGGCATTTTGTCGTTGTCAATAATCAAAAAATCATTCAGCAAATGGCCTTAGTAATTGAAAAAAAGATAAGAAAAACTGCGGAATATATCAAGGAAGAAGCCATAAAAAACAGATTTCTTAAGTCTCTTGACTATTCCACCATCTTTAAAAATGCCCCTGTAACGATCTTAGTATTTGCCGGTCCTTATCCCACAACAGGTCTGGAGATATTTAAAGCGATTAATGCTTCAGAGGAAGAAATAGCACAAGTAGAAAAACCCAACCCGGGTATCCAAAACATCGGGGCAGCCATGGAAAACCTACTGCTGGCCGCAGCCAACCTCGGATATGGAACATGTTGGATGACCAGCCCAAATGTTGCGGCAAAGGAATTGAGCGAAGTGGTAGGTTTTCATAAAGAAGGTTATTATCTAGCCGCCATCACCCCTCTAGGTTTGCCGATAGAGTCAGAACTGTCCAGTCCCCCTCGTAAGCCCCTAGAAGAAGTCATGACCATCTTAGATTAGGTAACCGTTATTCAATTAATAATAAGTTCCCCAGAAAACCTAATAATACGCATATCATATAATAAAATAATAATAAATAGATGTTAACTTTTAACTACTACTTCACCAATGCCTGAACTCGCGTAAATGCTTCCTCTTGAATATTGTTCAGGTCTATCGACACTAAACGAAATTGGTCTACTCTTAAAATTCCATTGACAAAAACATATGCTGCGTCAGTACCCTTTCCACTATATACTAAATTAACCGGAGGACGTAAAGGCACTCCATAATGCGGCTTCTGCAAATCAAAAATCGCGATATCTGCCTTTTTGCCTACTTCCAAAGAACCAATCTCCTTTTCCAAACCCAGTGCCTTAGCGGCATTAATAGTACACATCTCTAATAAAGTTTCAGCGGACAAAGTTGCCGGAGTCAAGTATTTGACATTTTGCAGCAATGCACTAATCTTCATTTGCTCAACCATATCCACTGAATCATTAACCATCGGTCCATCACTACCCAGACATAGATTTATCCCCGCCTCGAGCATAGCTTTGGCAGGTGCCACTCCCCCAGCAGTATAAACACCACTAGCAGGACAAAGAACAATATGTCCACCTAACTCGGAGACTAATTTAATTTCCTTATCATTCAGCCATACACAATGGATCAACAAAAACTCATCTCCAAGCACACCCAAGCGGGTCAAATATTCCACATCATTATACCCTGTCTGTCTAATCTGTTCTGTAATGGTTCGCCAAAGGGTAGCCCCGGTGATATGATCGGAGATTTTCAATCTGTTACTACGAGCATAAGCAGTACCTTCTTTAATTAAAGCTTCACTGGTTACCCCGGTTTTTAACCAATGCGCCGACGTTTCAATGACCATACCCAACTGTAAAAGCCCGTGTCCGGCTCCCTGCCATGATGTCAGAAGATCTTCAAATTGACTTAACTCTTCGCTTACACTTGTCTCCTGCCCAACCCTAAGTTCCTTACCATAGATATGTCTGATTCCTGCCTGTAGAAAAGGTTGAGCAATTGCAGCAAAATCTTCTTTTGTTGTTCTACGTACGCTATGATTAAAAAAACAGGTCGTCCCTGTCGTTAGCATTTCCGCAGCCGCCAAAAAAGCACTAAGCTCTAAATCACGACATTCCAAAGCATTGGTCAGCGGAAAAGTAACCTGCTGCAACCAATCTTCTAACAAATAACCCTCACTAATTCCTTTAAAAAGTGTATACCAATGATGCTGATGCATATTAATTAAACCCGGTAAGACGAGCATTCCCTTAGCATCAATAACACGTTCACAATGTCTTGCATCTACCTTGGGTATTCCTGGCCCTAAATCCTCAATTTGTTCATCCTGAATTAGCAGATAACCATGAGAATAAACTTCCCGTTTAGGATTCATGGTTACTAAATAACCATTCTTAATCAAAGTTTTCCCCATCACATCCACCTCTTCACCTTAATATAAGTTTCAAAGCAGACAACTTTTATTTTGAAAAATTGTCTGCTTTTTATACTTACCATAACTTTCTGCCTTAGCTAACNACTTAAAAAATACTACGCAATATTTAGGGACGCCANCCCTCAGGATGCCGAATTTCTCCTATATTAATTATATCTACATTGTCTTTCGTCACTGTTATAGTCGGTATAATTATTTCTCTATCTACTTTTTTCCCGGCTATTACGTCCATTATTGTATCTACAGAAGTCCGCCCAATTAATACTGTTTTTTGAGCAACTGATGCATCAATTGAACCATCTCTGATCATTGCTTCAGTGTCAGGTCCCAAAACAGCAGTAACCAATTGAATCTGTTCGGTCTTTCCAGCTGCTACCAATGCATCAGCAGCACCTTGCCCAATAGCATCATCAGCAGCATACATTCCGGTAGCATTAGGATAACGGCCTAAAAGGTCCTCTGCCAATTTTAACCCAGTAGCCCTATCAGGTTCTCCCCATTGTGTAGCAATAACGCTCATTTCGGGGTAATCTGCAAGTATTTCCATAAAACCGGCGTAACGATTTTCCGTCCAAAGTGCTCCCGCTGGTCCTGCTAAGACAATAATATCGCCTTTCCCGTCCATAGCTTCCACTAAGTAACGAGCCATTTCCCTACCTAGTTCCGTATGATCCACCGTAACACAAGAAATTACATTATCATTATCGATGGGCGACCCGGTTCCTACAACCTGAATATTATTAGCAACAGCTTCATCAACCATAGGAGCAACAGCTTTATCATCCGCAGGATCTAACAGAATTCCATCTACTTTACGAGTAATTAAATCCTCCATATGAGAAATCTGGTTATCAATATACTCATACCCGCCGGCATCAAGTACTACAGTATCTACCCCAAGTTCCTCAGCCCGGCTCATAATACCATAGGTTAACGCCGTAAAAAACGGTCCTTTGACGGTTGGTAAGGATACCCCTATCGTATATTTTACTTCCTCTTCGTCACCACCTGCAGTATCACCATTTCCCCCACAGCCTGCCAGCACTGAAACCATGACAATAAAATATCCAAACGAAATCGTCCATATGCTTCAATTACTGCCTTTTGTTTAGATATTTCCAAAGCAATTACCGTAATCCCATGTTTTATTATTTTATATTCTCTTTTTGAAAGCTTCTTTTCACTTAATAAAACCGTCAAATAGCCCATAATCTTATTTTCCACCAGAACCGGAAAAATTACCTGCTNAANAGTCTTAAGCGGAGTTTGTAGGATATGCTCTTGATATTTTTCCTGCACATGCCCCTCTAAATCATACGTCTTAGCTAATACCTTCAGATAATCAGGATCGGTTCTCAGTTTCAGCAAATACGCTTCTTCCTCATTTGCCGGAGGTGATAAAGCCATAGTATTAAACCAACGATCCTCAATGATAATCGGCTTCTTAATCAAATCACTTAAAGTCTCAACAATAGCATTTAACCCCTTAGATTCCAGCACTAATCTCATTAATTTATCATAAATTTCTTCAGTGGACACTAAAATCCCCTGTTGTTGATTCATTAATAAATTAGTAACACTTTCAATTATTGCCGGCCAAGTGACATCAGGAGGAAGTTCTATAATTGGAAAAGCTCTTTCTTCTCCAATCTTCTTAATTACGTCCGGTATAACACCTATAAAACGACTTGATTTAATTGCTAAAGCTACCGCCCCATGTTCAATTAACCCATTTACCCATATCTTTAAGGCTTTCGGAGTATCCTTAAGATAATAAGCAGTTGTCATCACCAACTCACCACCGACAAGCCAGTCCATTGCATCCGGTACTTCTGCAACCGTAACCATTTTCACAACATTATCAAGACCGGCATGACCTGATACAACACGACTGCCTTCAAACCCTTTAGTTGAGAGAACTTCTCTTACCTTAACAGTACTGTCCATACCCCTCACCTCAAGAATTGTATATTTATTTCTATAAACAATTTCTACATAAAAGAGGAGTATCCTGTTATTTAAGTAAATATCGTTTGAAAATTTTTTCTCTAACTGTTAAACTTTAGTTATCCTAAATTCCAACGTTCAGTATTCACTCTAACTCAAAGGCCCCGGTATAAAGTTGATAATACTTTCCTTTTTGTGCAATTAAATCATCATGAGTTCCCCGTTCAATAATGTGACCTTGCTCCAGTACCATAATCACATCAGCGTTTTGAACAGTAGAAAGTCTATGGGCTATCACAAAAACAGTGCGTCCTTCCATTAAGGCATCCATTCCTTTTTGGATTATCGCCTCGGTACGTGTATCGATACTGGAAGTGGCTTCATCAAGAATCATTACCGGGGCATCAGCAACCTCTGCTCTGGCAATAGACAAAAGTTGTCTTTGTCCTTGTGAAAGATCAGTACCGCTACCCGCTAAAACAGTATCATACCCATTAGGCAGCATAGAAATAAACCCGTGGGCATTAGCTCTTTTCGCAGCCTCAATTACTTCTTCATCTGTAGCATCCAATCTGCCATAACGAATATTCTCCATTACTGTACCGGTAAAGAGATGTGTATCCTGCAGAACTATACCCAGAGAGCGACGTAAATCGCTCTTTTTTATTTTCTTAATATCAATCCCGTCATAAAGAATTTTTCCGTCAACTAAATCATAAAAACGATTGATTAAATTTGTGATAGTTGTTTTTCCTGCCCCCGTCGCCCCGACAAAGGCCACCTTCTGCCCCGGTTTGGCGTAAAGAGAGATCTTATGCAAAATAACATTTTCCCCATCATAACTGAAATCCACATCAGAAAAACGAACATCACCTTGTAGCCTGATATAAGCCACATTTCCCTCAGAAGTAAGATATTTCCAGGCCCATATCCCGGTACGCTCTGCTGTTTCTACCAGTTTTTCTCCTTCATATTTAGCATTGACCAAAGTTACATCGCCATCATCAGTTTCTACTTCCTCATCTAATAACTCAAAAATGCGACCTGCACCGGCAAGAGCCATAATAACAGCATTGAGTTGTTGAGAAACCTGAGCAATGGGACCACTCAATGTTCTGCTTAATTGTAAAAAACTGGCGATTGTTCCTAAGGTAATCCCGCCAATACCGTTTACGGCCAGTATACCTCCCACAATGGCCAAAATAACATACTGCAAATGACCCATATTCATCATCAACGGCATTAAAATATTAGCAAAACGATTAGCTTCTGTAGCATTACGGCAGAGCTCATCATTAAGTTGATCGAATTTAACCTTAGCTTCCTCTTCATAGCAAAAGACCTTGACTACTTTTTGTCCGTGAATCATTTCTTCAATATAACCATTAGTTTGACCAAGTGATTGTTGCTGTTTAACAAAAAACTTAGCACTATTCCCGGCAACTTTTTTCACAACAAATAACATGAAGCATAAAGTAATAAGGACAACAACCGACAAGTGCAAACTGGTAGCCAACATCGCCAAAGAAACAGCAGCTATTGTTACTACCGAAGAAAACATCTGTGGTAAGCCGTGAGCAAACATTTGCCGTAAAGTATCCGTATCATTAGTATAACGACTCATGACATCTCCATGAGTATGGGTATCAAAATATTTAATCGGTAAAGCCTGCATATGCTCAAACATCTGGTCACGAATTTCTTTTAAGATACCCTGGGTCATCACCGCCATTAAACGGGTATAAATTAGAGTAGCCAAAACACCGAGGAGAAAAATCCCCGTCATAATCAGAATTGCTTGCAACAAACCGGTGAAAACAGGATTTTCTACAGCAAGAAGTGGTGTAATATAGTCATCAATCAAAATCTCCAAAAATAAGGAACTGGCCACCGCGGCACCTGTACTGATTAAAATACAAATCAATACAATAATAAAGCTTATTTTGTATCCCTTCTGAATATAAGAAAACAGCCTTTTAATAGTTTTGCTCTGACCTTTAAACGTGGCCGGACGTTGAGAATTTTTAGGCGGCATCATTACTATTGCCCCCTTTTTGTTGAGAATAATATATCTCCTGATAAATTTTGTTTGTCTTCAATAATTCCTCGTGCGTGCCTACTGCATTAACACGTCCGCCATCCATCACAATGATTTTGTCAGCATCCTTAATGGAAGCTACCCTTTGCGTAATAATCAATTTGGTCATCTCAGGAAGTTCTTCTAAGAAAGCTTGACGAATTAAAGCTTCCGTCTTCGTATCTACGGCACTGGTGGAATCATCAAGAATTAAAATCTTCGGCTTTTTCAACAAGGCCCGAGCAATACAGATCCGCTGTTTCTGACCACCCGAAACATTTGTTCCTCCTTCTTCTATATAAGTATCATAGCCATCAGGTAAGTCTTCAATAAAATCATGCGCTTGGGCTAGTTTACAAACTCGGACAAGCTCTTCATCAGTTGCCTGCTTATCTCCCCAACGGAGATTTTCTTTAAGTGTTCCCGAGAATAAAACGTTTTTTTGCAGAACCACGGCAACATTATCGCGTAAAACTTTTAAATCATAATTGCGAACATCTACACCACCAACAAAAACAGCCCCCTTAGTCACATCATAAAGGCGAGGAATTAATTGAACCAGAGTCGTTTTGGAGCTGCCGGTTCCTCCGATAATCCCCACGGTTTCTCCTGATTTTATATTCAAATTTACCTCGCTAAGACTGAGATTATCCGGGTTTTTGGTATAACTAAAGCTTACATTTTGAAAGATAATCTCTCCGTTTTTTACTTCTTGGACAGGTTGATGGCAAATCTGAAGATCACTTTCTTCATTTAAAACTTCCACAATTCGTTCCGCAGAAGCTCGGGAAATAGTAATGATCACAAAAACCATCGATAACATCATCAAACTTATTAATATCTGGAAAGCATAAGTGATTAAACTTACCAGCTGCCCGGTAGTCATCGTCTTGGTTACGATCATCCTAGCCCCAAACCAAGAAATCAGAAGGATGGAACTATAAATAAAAAACTGCATCAAGGGCGCATTAAAAGCAACAATCTTTTCCGCTTTGGAAAAATCCTTAAAAATAGCCTCAGAAACAGATTTAAACTTCTCCTTTTCATATTCCTCACGCACAAATGATTTAACTACCCGAATACCGCGTAAATTCTCTTGCACCACATTATTCAACTTATCATAGGTCTTAAATACTTTTCGAAAAATGGGGTGAGCATGACTAATGATCAAATAAAGTGCAGCTCCCAACAAAGGCAAAATTACCAAGAAAATCAAGGAGAGCCGAGAATTAATGCTAAAAGCCATAATTAACGAGAAAATAAGCATAAAAGGACTACGCACCGCAACACGAATAATCATTTGATAGGCATTTTGGATATTGGTAACATCTGTGGTCATACGGGTAACCAAACTAGCCGTTGTAAATTTATCAAGATTAAAGAAAGAAAAATTCTGCACTGTATAATACAATCTTTGGCGAAGGTTTCTGGCATACCCGGCTGAAGCTATGGCTGCAAAATGCCCTGCCAGTACCCCAAATAGTAAAGAAAGAAGTGTGGCTATGAGCAAAGCTGTTCCTATTTTAAAGATGGCACTTAGATCTCCCCTGTCGATTCCATAGTCAATCAAGTAAGCCATTAAAAACGGGATGATCACCTCCATCACCACTTCAAGAACCACAATGACCGGTGCAAGAATTGATTCTTTTTTATACTGACCAACACTTATAATTAATTGTCTTATCATTTAATTCCCACCGTCCTTATTTACAAAAGCCTTACCCATACCATCTAAACATTTATTATATGTACTAATTATAAACGCAAACAAAAGTTATAATAAATAACAAAAAGAATACCCGTGAAAATAACCGCAATACCGGCTAAACACAGGCAAAAGAAAGCAAATCAATTCAAATATTTTAACAACAATATGCAAATGTTCTTTCATTACTTACCTTAAGTTTTGTGCTAATTCGTGATTTTTTTTATCTTCCTCTGTCTCCGGCTCAATTTGACTGATGCCGTGTGGTACTGCATGTCCTTGCTCATCCACATGAACAAAAGTGATAAAACCATCGACGAGAAAGTCTTCCTCTTTCGTAGTAACTTTAACATAAGAGACTAACCTGGAGCGACCAACCCAGATGACTTTACTGTAAAATTTAAGCGTATCACCACGATGAACCGGTTTAGTAAAAGTCATCCCATGTATTTTCAAACAAACAGTATTATTAGGAGAACTGAGATCTGAAGCAGCAATAAATCCGGCTTCTACAAACCATTCCGCACATCTTCCCGCATACAAAGTACCATGATGATTTAAATCTTCACTCTTAATTAACCGATATATTGTAAACTCCTTAACTTTCAATGAACATTCCTCCTTTTTTTACTACAACAAAATACTTCGACATAATCCTACGAATTCTTATACATCCCATGCTCCAGTCCTTTTCTCTCTCTTATCTGCAGCGTAAAGTCTCCTGTGAGACATTTTAACATAATAATATAATAATGTATATCAATTGTAAGAAAGTTTTAGGGTAAACCTAAGCGTCCGTACTTAAATTCTTAAATCTCTTTCACCGTTGCGAATACGCTGGAGATACTCGATTGCTCTGGCTCTTTGCTTTTCATTGGGAATGTTTTGAATTTCTCGATCAATCATCTTTTGCCCCATTTCCATAAGTTCCGCATCTGCATAGTCCCTCAAATACTCTTCGAAGGTTAAGAGAGCATTAGGATGACAACAATTTTTGATTTGCCCCGATTTGGCTAAAGCCATAAAACGGTCACCTGTTCTTCCTTCTCTGTAGCAAGCAGTACAGTAACTGGGGATATAACCATCTCTAACCAGACCTTTAATTACATCAATGGGCTTTCTATGGTCAGCCAAATTAAACTGTGGCTTTTCTTCCAGACCTTCTTCATCTACTGTTTTTCTCTGCGCATACCCGCCCACACCAACTGAGGAACCGGCACTCATCTGGGAAATACCTAAATCCAAAAGTTCATTACGAAATTCAACACTTTCACGAGTAGATAAAATCAACCCGGTATACGGAACAGCGAGACGAATAGTTGCTACTACCTTTTTAAAATCTCTGTCATTTACCAGATAAGGAAAAGAAGAATAATCCACTCCTTCTGCGGGTAGTAACCTGGGGAAAGAAATCGTATGAGGCCCTACTCCGGCAACAGCTTCCAAATGTTCCACGTGCATTAAAAGAGCTACTGTTTCATAATGATAATCGTACAAACCAAACAACGGTCCAATACCAACATCATTAAGGCCACCACCTAACATGGCTCTGTCCATTGCTTCCGTATGCCATTCATAATTACGCTTCGGACCGCGATGCATCTCCAGATAAGTGGGTTTATGATAGGTTTCCTGGAACAAAATATATGTCCCAATCTTTGCCTCCTTAAGCTTTTGATAATTTTCTACAGTAGTTGCCGCAATATCAACATTAACTCTGCGAATTGCTCCGTTAGCAAACTTTTCATTATAGATTGTATTGATACATTCCAAAATATAATCTATCGGGCATTTCTCATCATCTTCACCTGCCTCGAGGAGCAGCCTTTTATGCCCCATAGCTTCCAAAGCACGTACTTCTTCCCTTAATTCCTCTTGACTAAGCTGATGTCTGCCGATCTTATTGGAACATTTATAACCGCAATATTTGCAGTCATTAACACAATAATTAGAAAGATAAAGCGGCGCAAACAACACAATTCTTTTTCCGTAAATTTCCTCCTTAACCTCTTTAGCTGTCTTAAACATTTTTTCCAGAGTTTCATCATCATCTACTTCCAGCAAAACCGCCGCTTCCCTGTGGGTTAGACCTTTGTACTGTCTGGCCTTATTTAAAATCCTTTCAATTTCCGACTTATCTTGGACCAACTTCTTGGCCTCACTAATTGATTCTAAAACCTCACCGTCATCAATAAATTCATTAGCATCCATCGATTTAACGTTATACATTTCGATCCCCTCTCTATACAATCATATTATTTAACCTTCTGCCAAACTACCTTGCTAACCTATCCTTACGTTTCTTCTGAAGAAAATTGTTTGGAATATACAGCTTTAGCAAGCACACCAGGTACCATACCCAATTTTCCGGATATAGCACTGATTACATCATTAGGAGCATCAATGACAATACAAATAATCGAAATGTTTCTTTTCTCATAAGGTATCCCCATTCGCCCAATGATGTATTTACTAAAATCATGGAGAATATTGTTCACTCTTTCCACTGAATCAGGATTTTCAATAATAATACTGACAGCCGCAATTCTTGTTCCCACAGAAATCACCTCCGAAAATGATTTAAACAAAAAAATCCTTGTACTCTAAAGTACAAGGATAATAAGGTAAACAAAACTCAACAAAACAAATCAAGCTGAATTTTGCACTACACATATATACTCTTGCCTTTACAGTCGGGACGAACCCTCTTGAATCAGCACAATTACTTTGTCCTCTGCATACGCCTCACTGAAAGAAAATCCTCGCAGTTTGTCGTATTAAATACATACTGTTTTGATTATTCATTCTTTAAAACATGAACAACTTTATACCCTTGCTCCTCCAACTTTTTCTCAATAGCATCGGTATTCATGGTATTAGTTCTGATTACAACATCACTCTTGCCGGAACTACCCCTATAAACAACTGTATGGGTAATATTCGCATCAAAAGACTGGAAAATTTCACAAATATCAGCTAGAGCACCGGGAACATCAGCAGCTTCAACCGTAATTCTCGTACCTACATCTCTGAAACCAAGCAAATCAATAAAGGCATCAAAAATATCACTCTCAGTAATAATACCTACTAATTTGTTTTCCTTCATTACTACCAGTGAACTAATTCTGTTTTCCCGCATCAAAATGGCTGCTTCCTCCAGCAGGGCATCAGGGGAAATGGTGATAACCTCTTTGGTCATCGCATCACTTACCTTAGCCTTAGACAACAGATAGTTCAATTCAAAGACACTTAATGTTGTGGTCTTGGGTGAAGAAAGTGTTTGGATATCCATGTGTGTAAGCATCCCAACTACTTTTTCACCTTTCAACACCGGGATTCTTTTGATACTTTTTTCACGCATCAATTCAATCGCTTCATTAATAGGTGCATCGAATGAAATAGTGTATGGATTGGCCGTCATTTTTCTTTTTACATACATACTATTCGCCTCCTAAATAAGCTTTTTGAATTTCATTGCTTTTTGCTAACTCTTCCCCGGTTCCACTCATGACGATTGAACCGGTTTCGAGTACATAAGCCCGATGTGCAATAGACAAAGCCATACTCGCATTTTGCTCTACAAGGAGAATAGTCGTACCAGCATTGTTTATATCTTTAATGATATCAAAAATTTCCCTTACTAACAAGGGGGCAAGCCCCATTGACGGCTCATCAAGCAGAAGAATTCTCGGTTTGGCCATTAAAGCTCTGCTTATGGCGAGCATCTGTTGCTCTCCTCCTGAGAGTGTTCCGGCGGTTTGTTTCTTCCGATCACTTAAAATAGGGAAACGTTCATAAACAGCCTCTAGATCCTTCTTAATATTATTCTTATCTTTTCGTAAAAATGCACCCAGCTCTAAATTCTCCAGCACCGTCATTTCCGGGAAAATTCTTCTCCCTTCCGGTGACTGCGAAATTCCCAACTTGACACGTTGCGGAGCAGAAATATGGGTAATCGGTTCCCCATCAAGCAATATTTCTCCGGAAGTCGCTTTGTTTAAACCGGAAATCGTCCTCAGTGTTGTCGTCTTGCCTGCACCATTAGCCCCGATAAGCGTAACGATTTCCCCTTCATCTACAGTTAAGGAAACATCCTTTAACGCATGGATAACACCATAGTAAACATTGAGTTTTTTTATCTCAAGCATTGCTGACCTCCTCCCCCAAATACGCCTCAATTACTCTTTTATTGGTCCTGATTTCGGCCGGTTTTCCGGAGGCTATCAACATCCCATAATCCAAAACATAGATGCGTTCACATATCTTCATAACTAAAGACATGTCATGCTCAATTAAGAGAATGGTCAAATCAAATTCCTTCCGAATCCACTCAATCGTTTCGGTTAATTCTGCTGTTTCATTCGGATTCATTCCCGCAGCCGGTTCATCCAGCAGTAAAATTACAGGCTTTGTGGCAAGAGCTCTGGCTATTTCCAAATGTCTCTGTTCCCCATAAGGAAGGTTTTTCGCCAGCTCCTCTTTTTTATGTGACAATTTAAAGATATCAAGTAATTTTTCAGCTTCCTCTACCAGTCTATCTTCTTCGTTGTGAAATTTATTTAAATGCAGAAATGCCGAAGGCAAACGATAACGGATATTCTGATGCATGGCAATCCGTACATTATCCAGCACCGTTAAATCCTTAAAAAGCCTGATATTTTGGAAGGTCCGCGCCAATCCGGCTTTAGTTACATTATAAGGTTTCAACCCGCCCAGCTCTTTGGTTATAACCTTTGTCTTCACTTTTCCGTCTTTATCTTGTTCCTCTTGAGGTAAATGTAATTTGATGGAACCTGAAGTTGGTTCATATACTCCTGTTAACAGATTGAATAGAGTAGTTTTGCCGGCACCATTAGGTCCAATCAGACCTACCAGTTCGCCTTTATCTATGTGCATCGTTACAGAAGATACTGCAGTCAGTCCACCAAAAGATTTTGTTAATTTTTCTACTGAAAGCAACGGCATACTTGGCTCCTCCTTTACTCTATTCTCTCATGTTTCTTGCGAAATTTAAAGAAGTCATTTATTTCTTTTGTCCCGAACAACCCCTGTGGTCGGAAAATCATGATTACAACCAACAAAAGCGCATATAAAATCATCCTTATTTCGGTAAATGCCTGCAAAAAGGTGGTCAAAAGTGCTAACAAAATTGCGGCAACCACAGAGCCTGTCACACTTCCCAATCCACCTAAAACGACAATTACCAAAATGTCAATAGACTTCATAAAACCAAAGATATTTGGTTTAAGAAAATAAAAATATGAAGCATAAAGTGCACCACCTACTCCGGCAAAGAAAGCACCTATAGCGAAAGCCATTACTTTATACTTAGTGGTGTTTATACCCATGGATTCTGCAGCAATCTCGTCTTCACGAATGGAAATACAAGCACGTCCATGAGATGATCTAATAAAATTATTGATTGTTAAAACAGTTATAACTGCGAAAAAAAACAGCCAAAACCAGTTAGCATGTCTGGGAATACCGCTTAATCCCGCAGCACCATTGGTAATTTCTAAGTTTAAAAAAACAACGCGAATAATCTCAGCCATACCTAAGGTAGCAATCGCCAGATAATCACCTTTTAAACGTAAAGTAGGAATACCAATCAAAATACCAACTATCGTAGCTACTAAAGCACCGGCCAGAATTCCCATAAGAAAACCGGCAGTCGAATCATAGCGCATAATAATGAGCGCACAAACATAAGCTCCGATAGACATAAAACCCGCATGTCCTAAAGAAAATTGTCCCGTAAAACCGGTTATTAGGTTCAAACTAACCGCCATAATAATATTGATACAAATTAAAGCAATAGTAATTTCATGGAAACTGGAGATAATCCCGACCGAGATTAAACCCTGGACAATGGCAAAGGTTAATAAAATACCGACAAATATTAATATATTTTTCTTGGTTAATGCTCTCATCTTTATTTTACACCTTCTCCCTTATATTTTTGCCCATCAGTCCGGTCGGCTTTAAGATCAGGATCAGAATCAAAAATAAAAATACAAAAGCATCACGATACATGGAATTACCATAACCGGAAACAAGTGTTTCCATAATTCCAATACCAAGTCCGCCGATCATAGCCCCGGGAATACTGCCAATACCACCAAAAACTGCGGCAACAAAAGCTTTTAAACCCGGCATTATTCCCATCAGAGGGTCGATAGAATTATAATAAATTCCAACCAACACTCCAGCGGCACCGGCAAAAGCAGAACCAATAGCAAAGGTATAAGAAATCGTACTATCGGCATTAATCCCCATTAATTGAGCAGCATCCTGGTCAATAGAAACTGCCCGCATAGCTTTACCTGTCTTTGTTTTATGCACAATAAACTGCAATAAAACCATTAAGGCTATAGCCGTAACTATAATATAAATCTGCTGCATATTTATAACGACACCATGCAGATGGAGCGTATAATTAGATAACACATTAGGATACGAACGCACTTCCGCCCCTACAAAAAACATCATCACATATTCCAAGAATAAAGAAACACCGATTGCGGTAATCAAAACAGCGATTCTTGTAGAATTGCGCAGCGGTTTATAAGCTATCCTTTCTATCACTACTCCTAAAATTGCACATAAAATCATAGATATAAGCAATGCCGGAAAAAAACCTAGTTTGGCATAAGTTATAGCGGCAAAGCCTATATAAGCGCCAATCATGTACACATCTCCATGGGCAAAGTTAATCAGTTTAATTATGCCATAAACCATCGTATACCCTAAGGCAATCAGTGCATATATACTTCCTAGCGATATACCGTTAACCACCTGCTGCAAGAATTGCTCCAAACGTATGCACCTCCTAAAGATTATTAATAATTAAATCAAGTAATAAAATTAAGTTAGAGTGTTAAACACTCTAACTTAATTATTTTAGCCCTTTTAAGATGATTCGTCAATTAAACTTCATAAAATATACTTATTTAGGTTCTACTTTAACACTAGTGCTCTGAACACCGTCTTTCAAACCAATAACTACCGCAGACTTAATCGGGTTGTGGTCAGCACCCATACTAAATGATCCGGTAACACCCACAAAATTTTCTGTTCCGGCCAAAGCATCTTTAATCGCTTCAGGATTAGCGGATCCGGCACGTTTAACGGCATCAGCAATAAATTTACCTAAATCATAACCAAGAGCGTTAAAGGCATTAGGATCTCTACCATACTTTTCATTAAAAGCAGTAATGAAGTTTTGCACCAAAGGATCCTGATCTAAAGATGAATAATGATTAGAGAAATAAACATTATTCAAAGCTTCAGCTCCGGCTAATTGTAAAAGAACAGGTGAATCAAAGCCGTCTGCGCCGAGAACAGGAGCAGTAATACCAAGAGCACGAGCCTGTTTAATCACTAAACCGGCCTCTGAATAATATCCTGGAAGGAAGATTACATCGAATTCTTTTCCTTTAATGTTAGTAAGAATAGCATTGAAATCTTTATCCTTAGCTACATAGCCTTCTTCAGCCACGATTTCACCACCGGCTGCTGTAAAGGTCTCTTTAAAGTTCTTAGCCAAACCAGCAGCATAGTCACTGGATTTGTCCTGAATGATTACTGCTTTCTTTGCCCCTAGATTGTTAGTTGCAAAATTAGCCATTGTTACTCCCTGGAAGGAATCGTTAAAGCAAAGACGGAAAACATATTCATTCACATTTCCGTTTTTGTCAACAGTAACACCTTCGTCAGCTGTAGCAGAAGCCGAGATAATCGGAATCTTATTCGCCATTGCTACAGGGATGGTAGCCATGAAACTACCGGAAGTAGCAGGACCAAGGCAAGCTACAACATCTTCCTTAGTCATCAATCTGGTTGCCAATGATGTTGCTTCAGCAGGATCAGATCTGTTATCAACGATCACCGGCACAATTGGCGTCCCGTTGATACCACCGGCAGCATTGATTTCATCAAATGCCATTTTAATGCCGTCTACGGAAGCTTCACCATAAGAAGCCAAATCACCGGACAATTCGTAGTTAACACCGATTTTTATTCCTGCAGCATCTGCGCCAGCAGGTTCATCGGTATCATTGCCTCCGCAACCGGTCATCAAACCAACTGCGAAGACGAGAGTCAATAAAACAAGAAGAACTTTTTTCATTTTGGATAAAACACCACCTTAATAAAATATTATTAAAAATAACTATCTTCTATTCTAAGACGAATTAACGAGATATGCAATCCCTTTTTTATATAAATATTTATTTTTTTGTATGTGTACTATAACAGAAAGTGGTGAAAAAGACAAAGCGGCTTGCCCCCTGTACCACTCTGTTCTACTTTTCGGTTCCTTTTTCTAACGATCCGACCGACTCTTATAATCCTTACTCTTCACTTCAGTTCTGATATTCTGAGCTTCGGAATCTTTATTACAAAAAATAGCGGTTAGTCGTTCTTTCAAAGTTTTTTTCCGTGCTATACGGTAACCATCAGGAGTTTTGATTATTTCGTAATCACTACCCGCACATTTATTTATTAGATATATTAAATGACAGTAATCCTTCACTTTCGAAAATTCATAATCAAGATAATCCCGATTCCTGATCTTTTTTAATGTTTTATTTAATTCATTTTCCATTTCTATATCAATCTTATATAACCGTAGATCGGTTTGCTCCTTTTTTCCAAACAACCGTTTTATTCTGTCCTTTAACCCCATTTACCTTTAAATGTTCCTTTCACTGTCTATTACAACCCACCTGGGACAAAATTAATTATATCAAAAATATCGTATTTATAGATACAAAACCTCTTGATTTAAGGTTTTAGAAAAAGGAAAGGACCCGGATTATTGTCCAGGTCCTTGATTAATTGTGTCCTGATTATCTTGAGTTTTTAAATTCTCAACCATTGCATCATTTCTCATCATAAATACAAAGAAAGGAACCGTAACACAGAGTACACTTAAAGCAGTATANAATGCTGCATTTTGAGGACGATATAAGGAATAAAGATGATAATAAGCTATTAAGAAAAGAATAAAGCTACATAAACAAATCAAATTACCTAGAACAGGTACAGCGCCTAAAATTATAGAAACGATTATAGCTCCGGGTAAAACAAATTCAGCATTAGGAATAACATATGAGCTAATTTTAATTTCTTTAATTAATTTCCCNATAATGTAAAAATTTACGATAGGAACAAATGNTAACCAGCTGTTTTCTAGTTCGGCATTTTTCGCCATAGCGTAAAAACCAAAGGCCATTAATAAGTATAAGGGAATAATAGCTACCAACAGAAGTATCAAAAACAGGACGAAAAACCCACCGACAATTAATAGTGTGTCCATAAAGACACCTCCTTTTCAATTTATCTAAAATATTATCATGTTTTCATGTTTTGGCAATTTTCTCTCTAGTGCGCCTAATCTCCCTCAACTAATACGGTAAAATATTTATATTTCTTTATTTAAACTTTAATG
>JGI24709J26583_10000514_pt1 | contig 33040 bp, 35 predicted proteins | sample BioPla2DNA1_FD_26583 | JGI IMG/M metagenome (IMG submission 26583) | reverse complement strand
AAAAAAAGAGGCTAAAAAGTTAAATTTATTTTAGTATCTTCTTAAACCCTTGAAAGAGTAGTAACAGCAAGTAACTATATATTTTACACCTTGAAAATCCATATTTCTCTTGCTACCCTTCACTTTTATGATATGCGCTTTATCAATTTTTGTGTCTAATTAAAGATTAAGACTCTTAACTTGATAAAGTCATCATATTGAAACTCTTAAATGATAATTAGAAAGATATTAAAAGTGTGGTAGAATTTTTACTTCCTACCACACTCCCTTTTTATCTTACAGGACAAGCACCACTATCACAATCAGCTTCTAACTCTTGTTCTTCTTCATCAAAGTTTTCATACTTAGTTAAAATAGCTGGATTAAATTTAGGTGTTCTTGCTACCATTTCTTCATACTGCTCTTTTGTGATTGACTCATAAGGCATTAAAGGATAGAAACTGTCATCTAATGATAAGAATGTTACACCTACCATTGAGTCCCAATTATTATATACCCATTCTTCTACATCAGCCCATTCATGAGGTCTTACATGAATTGTATTACTTGCATTATGTTGAACATAATTCTCCATAAACAATTTATACATTTCAAGCTGCTCAATAGCACTTACATCATACTTTGTTTTACCCTCTGGTGCTCTTACAGGGAACTCAAATACTACCTTACTCATACTTTCTTCAATATACTTGAACCCCATTTCTGTCATAGCTGGTACAATAGGGTCGTTTATTCCTACTCTTACCCTTCTAATGAAATAAGGTGAATGAGAATAGTGCATACCACTTGATACTGTTGGTAATTGAGAAATTGTATTATGAGATTTTAAGCAACCTTGATAATACCAATGAGAGTTTTCTACTTCTATATCATATGTTTGTTGTTCTTTTAATTCTATGATTTCTTTTACAACATATGGATTCTCACTAAATATTGCACCTGTTTCTATTGGTTTATCCTTAGCCTTAACAGAAAATCTATTTATAATGTCCAATGACCCCTTATTACTAAAAGAACGACTACAGTGCGTCTTATACATAAACTTTTTAGAATAACTATTACTTCTTGCTTTGTTTATAGATAAACTTAAAGATAAACCAACCGCTTCCCCAACTTCTTGTAAATGTCTTGCAAATACTTCATTATGTGTATCAATACTGAATGTTTTAGCCGCAAAACAACCATCATTATCAGCATAACCTGCTATAAATGCTAAAATATCTATATAAGATGACTTTCTAACTATTAAAGGTATTTTGTCAAACTCTTTTTTAGCTATACCATTTAACTCAAACCATCTATATATTCTTACACTCTTAAAAGACTGTTCCCAAGCTTCTCTACCCTCACTACATTTTACTATTTTAGTATCTATACCAAAATATTTACGCCATATACTTTGAACTTTTTTGTGTACCTTAATATTATTAGTAGTATATTTTATTCTCTCTTTAGTAGTAAAGCAACCATTTGCATAATATGCGCCTATTAACCAAGCTAAATCTTCATTCATTTCTTTTGGTAATCTGTATTCTATGGTGTTATTATGTTCATTTGATACATCTAAATCTACAAATCTACTGTGATTAATAGATTTATAATTACCTAAACTGTAATCTATTTTATCCCCTATTTTAATATCTTTAGCCATAACCCAATCACCATCTATACTCATAGGATGTTCTTTTGTAATCTTAAGTAATCTACCATTCTTTAATTTTAATTGTAATATATCTTTTATATCATTTATATACACATTTGATACTTTATCACCATGAACAGTTATATCATTTTCAACAGGGATAAAACCTACTTTATTATGTGTTTCTTCTATCTCGTCTATAAATAAAATACCTTTATCTGTTACTCTTGTAAATTCCTTTGTCCAACAACCAGATGGCTTTATAGCAGTTACTAATTTAGGTCTATTCATGTGTAAGAAATCAGCTAAACCATTAGCACTATTTACTGCAGTTTCTCTTAACTCTCTTAACAATGTTGCTGTTTGCTCTCTATCATACCCTAAAGCATTTAACGCATCCATTACACCTGTAATAGAACAACCTGTTAATCTATCTTCAACATTTGTTAAATTCCACTCATGCAATTCAAGTTCAATAGTTGCCATTCTATAACCCATTTTTGCTGATAATTCTTGCGCTCTTAACAAACCTTCTCTATCTAATGTTCCATCTTCTCTCACAAAAGCATTTACATTTACCTCTGTTAAATTACATACCCCTCTATCTCTCAAAAGAATTTCAAAGCAAGGATTTCCTCCTTGAACATCTGCTCTTCTTCTTAACATTTCTTCAAAGTTACCAATAGCAGGTTCACCTGATAAAATCATCTTTTGGAAATGATTATGTAATTCTTCTCTTGTTGGTCTTGCCTTATACAATACTGTATTATTAGACAATGTTCTATGCTCAATTTCCTTATTAGTTACCCAAGCACCACTATCATTCTGATAATAGATATTTCCTTTTGCTTCAATAACCTCTTTCTCATCTGCGTCACAGAACATAATTTCTGCACTTCTTCTTGTACCACCACTTACTACATTTTCAGCAATGATAGTACAAATATCTAAACAATCTACTGGCTTCAAATTATGCCATTGAATTTCTGGTAAATTCTTTACTTTTGCTTTTATCAACTTATTAATCTTCTCAAACATTACTTGTAAAGCAACATGTCCAGAAGCAAACCCACCAAATGTCTTTAATCTCTCACCAGCAGGTCTTACATTATCATAGTTAAGCAATACAAAATCTACATCTGAATACTGTTTAGAAGTTACAATCTCAAAATACATATCTACTGCTTTGGACCATCCAAATTTGCTATCCCCTATTACAATTTCAAGAACATCTTTTGACTTTTCAATAAGCTCTGTATGCTCTTTTCTCTGTCTCTTTGGAACAGGAGAATAGTTCTTATGTATAATATCTATCTTTGTATTTACTTTTGGTAATTTACTTACATACTTTCTCTCTACTGAAATACCTGCACCTGTTCCTAACATAAGCACAAATATCAATTCTGAAAACTTCTTAACATCATCCATTGCCATAAAACTACAATTATGAGTTAATATGCTATTTGATAGTGTAAATGTATGTGTTTCAGGCTCCTCTACACACCAAACATCTTCTATTTTACCCGTTTCTATAATTTCATCTACCTTCCAATACAACTTTTTAGGACTTCTATTATGATTTTGTAAATGGTCTGTTCTCAATAGAAAATCAGGTGTTATATTTTCAGAACATAAATGAATTTCATACAAAGGTGCATACTCACCTGTAAAAGGGTTGGTTTCTCTTGTAAGTCTTATATCCCCTGTTTTAATACCTACTAATGAACATATGTCTCTTACTAATTTTAACAATTCTATATTTGTATTAGATATAGTGTGTGAATTTCCATTATTATTACCATCTGTTGCAAATAACCCTATTAAAAAACCATATAAATACTCTATATTATTATCTATACTTGGCATTTCTTTCCAGGTATTTGGTAATCCATATATTACTGTTTGATTATATTTACCCGCTGTACAAGCGGTCCCTGTTGTAAAATACTTTAATAATTCCTGTTTACTATCTACTAAATGCACCCTACAATGATTTTTAGCTTTATCATAAGTACCATCACCATAAACAATACCATGCTGAATACCTATTTTACAAGCTACCACATTTTGTTTTTCATATCTTGTTTTTTCTCTAAATATGTCCCCTGTTTCCAACTCACAAGTTTTCTTTGTTATATAATGACCTTTATGTGTTTTCTTTTTTATAAACCATACATGATTTTTCGTTGTTTCTATTACTTTCTTTACTTTGCCCCTTGTTATAACTAACTGAACCAATTCGTCCTTACCAAAATTTTTAACTTTTGCTGTTTTCCAACCACCTGTTTCAGTTAATACATTAACTGCATCACCATTACTAAAATCATTAAAAGACTTTATACCCTTATCTGTTAAAAATTCCGTATCTCTACTAAAACAGTTGAAATTGGAAAGTGCATATGAATAAGATGTTTGAGTTCCACCACGTTATGTTCACATAAGTTCGTTACTCTTATGCAGTTATTTAATAACTTCTTATATTCTCATATAAAGTCCAGACTATATCTTCACCTCATATTATATATTATATATGAGGGTCTCCCATTTCCATTTAAGGGGTTCTCACCCACTCACTTGAGCCGTACTCCTGTTGCCTATTTCAAGGCTACTCACAAATTTACATTTGCTTTCGGATAGTCGTTGAAGGTTTCTCTTAATTAGGTATGTTTTAGTTTTCAACTTTTTATCTGTATTACATATTTCACACCTTAAAATATTAAATCGGCTACTTTCAGAACCTAATTAAGAGACTTCCCTGCTGATTACACATTGTTTTCGGTACTTAGGACTGTTAATACCATAACAGCTTTTATTTCACCATATACCATCTCAATTATTTTTTCTGTCTTTCAACCACTTTCACACTTGTCCTTACAGACTATGTTGTAGTTAATTGAGCTTTAGTGATTCCCAGCAATTAGAGAGATTTGCTTACAATATTGCTATTATAAGGGGCAAGTTTTACCCATAAACTTCTTCCTGACGGAAACAGTTTAAGATTATACATCAAAGCATAAATTTCTTCTGCTTCCTTTTCCAACTTCTCAAGCACTTGTGGTGTTACAGCTAACCCTTGTCTTTGCATAGCTTTTATTTGTAATCCTACATTAAAATCAACTACTCTGGCTACTGTTTCCCACCATCTTTCACGTCTACCCTCTTGAGGTAATGGTCTTGAATATGTTCTATAATACACAAATTTTCCTAATTCATAAGGAAATGGGTCAGGCTTGTGCTTATAATCTGCAAGAAAATCATCTGACAGCAAAGTATATTTTGACTTTGATTTCATATTCCTTAACTTGTTTCGTTCTTCTCTATAAAGAATATATCGCTTTGCTACATCTTTTCTATCACTATTCATTAACTCTAATTCTACACAATCTTGAATGGTTTCAATATGAACTAAATCTTCATTAGATTTTGTACAATCTACCATTACCTTATTTGCTATTTTAAGAGCAAGTTCAGAGTCTAAACCCTTTTCTGTCTCTAACATTGCCTTTTCTATCGCTCTTGAGATTTTTGTTACCTCAAAATCGACAATTCTACCATCTCTCTTTTCTAATTTCATCTTACCCCTCCTACAATTCCCCGTTGCTTTGTAATTTATTCTACGATATAAAAAGGTACTTTATCAGTACCCTTTTTTTAGTCACAGATGTCTAATTTTATGTTTAAAATCTCTTCACATGTCCATTTATGAAATTATATTCTTGATTTTACAAACAATAATAATTGTTCAAGAAGACTGTTCTTCTCTTCTGCTGTAAATGAGCCTGTAACACGCTCACAATATATTTCATCTGAAGAAACAAGATATCTCGGTATATATATCGTCAATTTCTTATTCTTAATTTGATTACCCTTAAAGATTAAAGTTACAGTAACTATATAACTTAAACCATCTATTGGATAATAAATTGCTGTCTTACCCTTACTTCTACTTATTTTTTGTGTACCCAATGGCACCATTATGTTATTCTGAAATATATTAAGAGGTGCAACCTGAAAGTCAGAAGTTACCCCTAAACTTACATCCACTCTTCTACCACTTACAACAGCACTTCTGGTTACTACTTCTTTTATTCCACTTTTACCATCTGTGCCTACTCTGAATTTGAATTTCTTTCCAGCCATTATAAAAACCCCCTCTTGTACCATGATTATAACCCCTTGGTACTTCGATTATAGCCACTCACCAAATACAATCTCGTCTAATTTTGGCTTTGTTACTTTCTGCAACATACTTTTGGCATCACCAAAAATCTCATCCATATAATAATCTTCTACACCTTTTTTTACAGCTATACCTATTCTTTGTGGTGATACATAATAGATATATGCAATATCCTTATCTACAAGGTTCTCAAGATTGTAAAGTTTATTATATATAATTGAACCTATCATATCAAGACTATATGGCTTAATGGTTCTATTATACATATCAACGTCATTACCCCATTTTTGCTGTCTTACTATAAAGCCCTCAACTAAATCATCCTTAAATGCACCATCCATATGCCACATAGGAAAGTTTTCTGTCAATATATACGGCAACAAAGCATTTTCTTGTTCTTTACTCAAAAACTTAAAGAATATACCTGACTTCCTTTTATTTATAATAGCTTTAGCCTTCTTAAATTTATCTACCATTGTAGAATAATCTAAGGGCTCCTCTATCTCTCTCGACATTAAAAATCCTAACTGCGCTAAATTAGGTACTTCTATATAATAGCAATCATAATCTTCTGGTTGCATAAAATATAGCATATATTTCCTTGTGTATTGAGGAAATCTCTTCCAAGCAAAAGTGTCTGCACCTACATCAAAAGATGGTTTAATAACATCATTTGATACCTTGGCTTCTTTTACTTGCTTTACTTCACTATAAAAAGTTTCTAATGCCTTATAATACAATACACCTTTTATAGCTTGTAGTTTTGGGTGCTTTGTTTTAACCATATGTAAATATAGCAACAAGATATGTTCAAAATCTATTACTATATCACCATAATAACTTCTCAAAAATCTTTCCTCTGATTTAGAATTGCTACAATCTTTCTTGAATAATAAACCACCAATATATTCTCTTAAATCATAGTCCAACAATTTTACAAAATCATAAGATTCCGAATTCTTATATCTTCTCTCTCTGATTCTTGTTAATCTCTTAACTTCTTCTACCTTTAATTGATATTCCTCATAATTACTATCGTTAATACCCTCTTTTTCTAACCTACTAATCTCAGAGTTTAATAACTTTATATACTCATCAGGATTATTAAAAGAGTCTAATTGATACTCATAAACAGATGCTTCACTAAACTTACCCTTACTCTTTAATTTCTTGATTTTTTTTTCTAAGGTTTCTCGCTTATTCTGTTCTGATTTTGTGAGTTTAGAGATACCCTCTATATCTTTTTTACCTTTGATTAGTTCATCAAAGAATTTCTTTGTACCCTTTGATTTTACAAGTGCTGTAACAGGAAATTTCTCATCATCACCAATCAAGGCTTTTATTTCTTTCATACCCTGAATCAATAACTTCTCTAAATAACTATCCTGTACATCGAAATTAAAACCCTTTGTTTCAAGTTGTCTGCATACCCTTTTTACAGCTATTAAATTCTCGGACATACCTATACTTGAAATATTACTGTTTATAATTTCTTCTTTTCTTTTCAACTTTTCAGTTAGAACTATATTATCCATTAACTCGCAATACCTCCAATAACTGTTTTTCTCTAAGAGTATCTTTCTTAAAACCATAGAGATACTGATTAAATTCTATACCGCTTTCAACATCTACTCGTCTGCCTATAAACACCATATTATCTATGACATTTACCCAACGAATTAAATCATTTATATCAGCATAGATAGGACATTTCTTAAATTCATTGTTTATAATGTAGGCTAACTCTAAATGATTCTCTACATTAACAATGCTTACAAGGTCTATTTCCCTTGTTCTACCCATATTGAATGACATAGGAAACTTCCCTAAATACTTTCCACCTGCACCAAATTTCAGGATTTCACCCTCATTAAGCAACCCTTGTGCAAGGATATTGCCGTCTATACCATCTATTAAAAATGCTTTTGTTGGCATCTATTTTTCCTCCTGACTACTCAATCTATATACTTATATTTACTTATAATTATAATAGAATTATAAGTAAATGTCAATAGGCTTATCAGGTTATTCTTGTGCTAATGAACCACCTGTTTTCTTATAGTCCTCTGCACCTAATGTACCCACTAAGTCCATTATTCCAACATTAGTTTCACCACCAACTTGATTTTCAAGTGCAGTTAGATTTAAGTCAAAGATTACCCCTAAATTCATCCAATACTCTAACAACTTTTTTACTTCCATATCAAAGTTAGTTGAGGCTTTTGCACCTATCACTCTATACCCTCTTGTACCCCTATTCTTATAAGGTATTACATAAAGATATACATAGTTTCCATTCTGAAGTGCTAATCTACAACCTTTATAGAAGTTTCTATGCTTGTTTGGAGTTACTATTAAGGCACATAACTCTAATCTATACACATTATCTTTTGGTATTATATAAACATATCTTCTTTCACCATTCAATTCAAAATAATCTACATATCTGAAACCCTCTGTAGGTTTATGCTCTTTCTCTACACCATTTACTACTATCTTACGCCTCAAACCAATAGATTTATTACTATGTATTGCTACAAAACCTTGCTTTATAGGTACTTGAGTATATACATATTCACCATTATTATCTAATCTAAATGAACCATCTGACAATACTTGTCTTTTCATTAAGATTGAATTTGTTACTAATTGCACTTGTAAATCATTTAACTTATCAAAGAAAGGCTCCTTGATACCCTTTACTAAACAGACATCACCTTTACCAAAATTAGTGATTAAATTTGGTAATTTAGGTACTGGTAAATCTACAAGGTTGAAAGAACCTGTTATACTTCTTCTACCATTCATCATGTCCTTAAATTCTTTGGCAAAAACATTATCAAAACTTTTCATTATGCTCACCCTCTTCATAAAATTTATGTGATTATATGTCCCTATAACTATTTATGTAAAACTTAAAATTTTATGTCCAGAGTTGTTTAAAAAAGTGTGCTATTTATGCTCATTAAATAACACACTTTCTTATACTTATTTAGGTAGATTTATTCTCAATAAATCAAGATATTGCTGCAAATAACCCCTGTCTATTTGCTTTGGTAAATAAACATTTACCTTTCTCAAACAAATACCATCATAGATAAATTTCATTTGATTGATTTCTTCATCTGTGAACCAAGGCTTCTTGGTTAATGCAGGTCTAATTACAGTTTCAAAATCTACACCATATCTGAATACATTAGGAAAATCAATACCCTCTGCTATCATTTCATCCATTATTTTTGAATACTTTACTTTACCACATTTAGCTACTGCTGGCGAAATGTTATCAGATTTATCACCTCTAATCATTTTGAATAGAAGCATACTATTGTAAGGTATCTTATACCCTTTATAAGCAGAAGTATATCCAAGGTACTCTTCCCAGCTTCTTGGGGTTACTTGATAATATAATCTTCTTACAGGACAACCATCTTCACTATATTCTCTTGTACCTCTGATATATACACTTACTTGCTCATCTACCAATGGAAGTAAGTCACTATCGTTTGTAATTACATCAATAGGTGTTGTTTTATCTACTTCCTTAATTTTTTGAATTGCTGAATAAATCAAGTCGTCAGCTTCATAACCTTGGGCTCTATATAAAGATACCCCACCTTTTAACATGATTTCCTTTGCTAATTCTATTCCTTCATAGAAAGAACCTTTATTATCTGCTCTACTTCCTTTATAACCTTTGCCATCAATTGTACCTTTACCTGCTGCAAAGTGTTTCTTTCTGAAGTCTGAACCACCTTCAAAGAATACCCCTGTATGGAATAAACCCTTACCACCATAACTAAAAACATTCTTAATAGTATATGTAGGTATTGTTGTATCCTTTACTTCTACTTGACCATTTATAACTACTGTTGCACTTAATGGTTGTGCTACTATACATCTATGTGCTAAGTGCATATAATCTACTAATACATATCTCATAACTAATTTTCCCCCTACTCTATTTTTATTTTACTGAATCCATCATTTTCTTAAATGATTTTGGTACTGCCTTTGGTTTTTGCTCTGTTTCTTTATCTTTAACTTCTTGAACTACGGGTGGCTCTGCTGCACTAAATACAGGTGTGCTTAATACAGGCTCATTAGAAACAACTGTACTCTGAGCTGACACATTACTCATAGGAACATTACCTTCTATTGTATCTTTTACACCTTGCATAGCCCTATTCGTAATCTCTGCAATATTCGTTTCTTTACCCTGAGATTCTGATAATGCTTTAGATACACTTTCTGTTACAACTTTTGAGATTTGAGTCATCAATAATTCCATAGTTGGCTTATTTTCATCTGATTGTTCTTCTGGTTCTTCGTAACCTTGCTCTTTTTCCATACTCATTTTCATTTCATTTCTCGCAAAATCACTAATCATACCAGTTGAAGTTGTCTGTTTTCTATGTTCAAAGGCGATTCTTTGCAATTCTTCATGTATCTTCAAATAAGGATTTTGGCTAATCATAAAGTCATCGGCTGCTTTTCTTACATTCTCATCTGTATGATACAATTTCAATAAATTCAGAATAAGAGTTGTTAATTCCCTATTCTTCCTTTTTTCCTCTATAAGACCATAATAAAAATCACCGTCTTCATCATCTATCTTTAGACTTATAGGTAATCTTTTTAACATACCACTAACTCACCCCGTTTCGTTTTTCCTTCAAAAATTGCGTCACTCTTCTTCTATTTATGTGTTTCGATTTATGTCCATCATTTTATAATTTATGTCAATTTTTTTATAAAAGCCTTAGTATAACTACATATATTTTAACAAAAAAATTATGCCCTGTCAACCACATAGGCATAATTATTTAATAGTTAAAATATATAGATAATCCACCTATTTTATATGCAATTATCTCTTTATATTATAATAACGCTCATCAAAATTCCTTAATTTAATTTCTTCATTTAGTTCAAAGATTTTACATCTCTCACACTCTCTTACACACCACTTATTTAAGTCCTCACCACTATTTACTGATAATGGCTTACCATAATCACCCTCATAAGTTCCAGGGTCCTCTGGTGCTTCACCTAACTCATTATCGGATAACCAAGCTATATCATCCTCATCTTCTGATAATTGAACCCTCGGTCTGCTATTAAAACCCCAAGACTTATTACATTTACCATCACAAGCTGCAACAACATTCTTACCAAAATAAACTATCTCTTTCTTTAGCATAACAACACCCTTTCCTTACATTTTCATAGGTATATTATAACATAAATGTACTTATTTGTCAATATAATTTAATATTTCTGTATAATAAAATAAGGTACATACAATATGTACCTTATCCTTATATTTAAGTTATCTACCCAACTCTACTAAATATAAAGCTGAAAGCTGTTCTTCTTTATATACTATGATTTCATCATTTCTTAACATTCCTGTACCACCATGTGCATGTAAGCAGTTAGCACCAGGACAAGCATTTCTCAATTTTCTATAATCAAAATTATAATATTTTGAATCAAAGCTATATACGTCATATGGCTTACCATAAGCTACTTCATGTAAAATCATAAAACCACTTGAATCATTACCTTTAGCCCAATAGCTACCAGACAAGGAAGTATAGTTTAATGATTTAGCTGATTGAGGTGCAAAGTACACTCCATATCCAAACATCTTACCAGTTATGACTGCATTTGTAGGTCGCAGAACAAGTCCAGACTTCAAAATGCTGAACACGTTCTCATTACGAGTTCCGTGCCAAAGAAGTTTTGTATCCCTTCTTCTAATACCTTCTTCTTGCAGATATTTGTCATAGTTTTTCTTCTGTTGAAGATTTGTAATCTTCCAAGCATTTTTATAAAGATTAGCATTTCCTTCAAGTTTTCTCTTAATCAATGCAATATCTTCAGCATTAACTTCTGACATTTCAATACCATTGATTTCAAGAATTGTTTTCTTATCACCTTTAACTGTTTCAACTTTCTGACCTCTAACTGGTGTAATTATCTGACCAGCCATAATATCTAACAAGTCTTGTTCTCGTGCTATAATTTTTGCCATATCTTGTGGTGTATATGCTAAATAGGCATCTACCCTTTTCATACTACGAGGAATAATCTTAAATATTTCTTTCAAGTGTCTATTAAACATATCAATACTTGGTGCTGTCATAAGTGCGTTCAAGTGCTTTTGAGTTTCATCAATCATTATTTTAGTAACTTGACCTGAACTAACAGAATAGTTTGCATCAATTACTTCCTTAGCATATCTTTGTAATCTATCTATAATAGCCGCTATAGAAGGAACTGGAATTGGTGCATATAAACTACTGTCTTTACTCTTTGAAACTGTTGTAGTTACAATGATATCATCATAAAGATAAGACTTATCTTCATAACCTTTTCTTATTTTGGAATTATATGTTTCATCCCACTTTGATAATGGATAGACTGTCAATTTACCTGATTTTCCAAACTCATAACCATCTTGTCGTCTACCCCAATAGCAGTGTAACTCACCATTCTTTTCAAACATATCATAGAATTTATTGTGGTCTACACCGTCTACACTCTTTTCCTCAACAAATACTAAATGTACTGGTTTTCTTGCCATCTCATTCAACCCCCATTAATTTTCTATTTTTACTTCAACAATTCTGTTTGCCAAATCTGAAAGTGCTTCCTTAAATGTCATATCATAATGTCCTTCACAAAGAGCATTAGTGCTATCATTATAAAGCCAAGTTACATAACCACCCTTGTAACCACCTTTTGCCAAAACTAAAAACAAATAATAATCACTTGGATGATTTGAATACCTTACAATCTTACCCAATTCATAACCCAATCGTGTTGCCTCATTATGTATCTTTTCCTTTACACTTTCTGGTACATCTTCATAAATATTAGATATAAACATAACCTTACCTCCATTGATAAAATTTCATTATCTATACTAATATTATACTGAAGTTTTTTATATTTGTCAACAATTTATTTTGTATCTTTACATAAAAAGAATAGTTTTATATGCTCATTTAACATATAAAACTATCCCTTTTTATGCCCATTATTCTTTTTATTTTATACCCAATTTATGCCACTCTACATCACTTGAAAAGGCTATTGTTGGATAAGTTTTCGATATTACATCAAGAATACTCTTAACTACTGCAATATATTCTAATGCTACTAAAGTTACTCTACCCTCTGGTATGAACTTAATATCACCAAATACTGCACTTAATACCAATGGAGTACATTTTGCAAATACAAATAACTTTCCTATTGTTGCTAATTTAGATACTGTATATCTAACCGAAAAGCTATTTATATTGTTGAAAATCAATAGAACAGGAACACCACCTGCATAATCATCAATTCTTCTCAAAATATCTACCCAATCAACACTTAACAAACTAATATCATTATATAAAGTTGTTGGTGATAATTTTGTATTGCCCCCAATGGTCTTAAACATAGATAAAATATCAAGATTATTATTCTCTGCTATCTTTGTTATATCCATACTATTATACTGTGATTTTAAGTTTGTACTTGTTGTTAAATAGTGGTCATTAGAAAAATCTACGATAATCAAGTTAGGGTTCTTATCTATAAGTTTCTTGATTTGCTTCATCATACTATATAAACTATCTCCTGAACTACAAGCAAAAATACTATATTGAGAATTTAATCTACCCAAGGCTTTCTTTTCTGTTTCAGTAAATCCTTCTTTTAATGATGCCTTATGGTTTTTACTATAACTTGCAAATTTCAAGAACTTCATAGACTCTGGGTCTATCTGAACATCAGTTACTTTCTCTTTTAATTCTGCTATTGCTGCATTTGCTTCTTCTATCTTCTTTTCATATAAATCCTTAATTTCAAGCATATGTATTTCTTGAAGTTTGTAAGCATCAGCAATTTGAAGTTCTAAATCCTTAATCATTCCCTCTTTTTGCTTAATCAGTTTATCTTTATTCTCTAACTGAACTTTTAAGCTATCTGTATCATCACTGATATTCGGTATTTGTAAGAAGAAATCAGGTAAATCTGTATTTACTTCTTCTAATTCAGGTAATTCAAAAAGATTTCTTTCTTCTCTTACTTCGTCATTTTCTTTATCTACATTACTTTCTTCATCATCTTCATCTTCTGTACTTTCTGTAAAATCTGAAACTTCTTGCTCTTTAATTTCAGGTTGTTCAAATACAGGAACTTCAACTGTTTCTTCCTCAAATATATCCTCTTCCTCTGTTTTACCATTCTCTAACAGATTTATCAATTCATCATCATCCTTAAAGAAAGTGATTTTTGAAGATATATCCTCTGTGATTGTAACTTCTGACTTTAACTTTTCATGTAAATAAATATTAAAACAGGTAGGAGATTTTGCAACTGTCTTTAATTTAATAGCTAAAGGCTGACCTGCCTCTATCTGATATTCCATTACATCATGCATAGGTAAATCTTCTACCCTGTATGATGTACCCCCTATCAAAATCATATTATTTCCCCCTTTAATAAAATAGTGGTAGGTAGATTAAACTACATACCACTACTAACCTACCACTAATATTTATTGTGCATACTTATGTATAAACTTTAATCCTTCAATATTCAATAATCTTGGATTGATATTAGAAGTAGACATTACTTTCAAATTAGGTGCTAAATTCTGTAAGTATTTAATCAATACCTCTGACATAGCAGGACTTACAACTTGATTTTCTCTAATAGTTGGTAATGAACCACCACCTACTACTAAAACACCTTTTACTTCTTTTAAGGAAATTGTCATTCTTTCAAGATAACCCATCAAATCTGGAATAAGGATTTTAGAATATGCTTCCTTCGATAGAGTTACAAGGTCTTCTACCTTATGAACTACTGTACCTTCTTCTAAAAGTCCTGTTGAAACGATAGGTGTTACACTCTGTGGTGCAAACTTGAACTTTCTTCTGATTTCTGTTCTCAAATTACTTTCTACTGTATTTCCACCCTTATTGAAACTATCTTTTGAGTTTAATACAAGTTCTGTATCTCTAATAAGAACAACATCAGTTGTACCTGCACCTATATCAAGAACCAAAACATAACCTGTTGAATATTCTTGATTTTCCTCTACTTCTACCAAAGCACCTTCATGTTCTGCATAATATACCCCAAAGAAAGCAGTAACACCCTCTGGATATACATTTACATTCTCAATTTCAATTTCCTTATCTACCTCAAAAGGTAAAAGTGCTTGAACTCTCTTGATAGATTTTACCATATCTTTCATATTCTTTGCTGCTACATCATGCTCTAAAGGTGGAAGCAGAATTGATACATTAAAACTTGCTTCAATATCAGAAATAGGTAAACCCCTTGCTTCTGATAAATAAATTAGTGCATTTAAGAATATCATTGTCAATGACAACTCTGAAACTAACTGCTCTGTTTTGTACTCTACTGCAGAAGGTCTGATTAGCTTATCACTAAACTCTCTCTCTGCTAATGCCCCATGTGCGTAATAACTACCCTTTACACAGATAATACTTGTTTTATTATTCTGATATTCCTTTGGAATAGTGTATTGTGCTGGTAGTTCTACAAACCTATTACTCAACTCAATAGTTTTCTCATTACCACCTACAAGTAACTTCATTCTTGTTTCAGAGTTACCTAAATCAATCAATAGACCTGCTTTAATTTTCATCCCTTAACACTCCTCTTATAAATTTTTATTTTCTTGAAATAAATCAACAACTGTGATTGCGTTGATTACATTTACATCAAACTCTTCAGGCTTTAGCCTTTCCATTTTACCGTATATCTGCATTTTTAAGCCTTTGAAATTCTTATACCTCTTAAATGCAAACATAATTTGGTTCTTTTTCTCTTTATTTACTTGGGTTTTACTTTTTCTTGTGGGTAATAGCTTTTTAGATACAACTATCTCGCCAGTTTCCTCTATCTCATATTGCTTATTATCTACTATTTTCCAAACATCACCATAAAACAGGTCATTTTGATAATAATAATATTCATATGGGATTACCCCTAATTTTATATTACTTAATACTGTTACTGATTTTACTTTGTCTCTATGTTCGTCAAACTTACTCAATAAACTATAAATATCGGTCATTGTGAAATCAGTTAAACCTTTTATAATCAGCAATATCTCATCTTCGGAAGACAGATAAGGCACCATTTCTTGGAACTTACTTGGCTCTAAAACCACAGCACCAGGATATATACCATTATTATGTAAATACTCTACTGTATGAGCCCCACCTTCACATATAACTATAAGTCTATCCAATGTGTTTTCACCCCTTTACACAAGTTTCCTTATGTCTATATTATCATAGCATATTACTTCTTTCCTGTCAACTATATAAGAATATTTTTTTATGGTGCTACTGCAAATAACCTTGTATATTGCATAACATCACTTGAGTTATATAGCATACTTTTCTTACCTGTACTCAATGAGCCTGTTCTTACAATATCCAAATAATTATTATTTCTAACTACTGGACCACCATTATTACCAAAGTATAATGTGCCTAATTGATTTGACTCATCCTCTTTCGCTCTCATTTCTCTTAAAGGTAAAGTTGAATATGGAATTATCACATCTGCATAAAATGTTACTTCAGCTACAACAATAGGCTTATGTTCATAAGGTAAGTTTGTTGCTGGGTCATAAACATTTGCATCTAAACTTCTGAAATACTCTGCTTTTGTTCTATATTCCCCTGTATTTGCACCAAAAAGCAATTTTAATAACTTATCATTCTCTGGACTACTATCATACAAATCTATTACTTTATATCTTATTGTAGGTTTAACACCCTCATACAATAAAGCACCTGTATTTGCACTATAATATTCATTACCCCTCAATAATGTAAATTCACCATTATTGATAGGATTTGAAGTATCTATTCTACTTTTATCTATGTAGTTAGTATAGGTACTACCCTCTAAAAGTCCTTTACCACCTTCTGCTGTATTCAAACTTTTATTAGAATCTACATATTTACTTCTCATTAACAATTCCATATTGTTCATAAAGAAATATTGTAAAGCATCTTCATTTATATAAGTTATACCTAAACTTAATGGCGTCATAAAGTAACTCTCTATTGTACCATTACTATGATAGGCTGTCTTTTCGTGCTTATCTAACTCATAAGTTTTCCATAAATCATCTACAATTTCATTTAATAATGATATTCTTTGACCATTTGTATTATATACCCTTTTTGCACTATCACCTGATATATTGATACCCATTTGTGCTATCTTCGGTATCTTATACCAAGTCAAACCTGATGCTAAAGGATTAGATGGGTTATATCTCCAATAACCTGCTGTTACAGTTATATCTAACACATTTCCTTGTGTATTAGCTATAAAAGAACTCATTTTACCATTACCATACATAGCTTCATAGATTTCTAACTTATTCATTTTATCTGTTATAGCTTGATATGCTGGTACTTTTATATAACCATCACCTGTTTTATAAGGCACTTGAATTGTATATGCAGAAGTGTTTGAATCAAGCATATACCCATCACCTGGTAAAAAGAAATCATCAGTAGCTTGTACCTGTTCTAATGCCATATCTGCTGCTGTTCTTATCATTAACTGAACTTGTGTCGCTTTATTACCTATAAAAAGCAATTCAGAAAAAGAGCAAAATACTACTATAAGCAAGTAATTTAAAATCAATATAATCATTATATTTTTTGCTTTTAACATAGTAATTATTACCCCTTTCTATTATTTTAAGTATCTTAAACAAGGAACGCTATAAGAATACTTCAAAGTATAATCTAATCTACCCTTTTTTAACATCGCTGTTTCTGCTCTATCACTACCCTTGACATTCATATATACAACTGAGGGTTGCATAGTTATCTCTATCACTAAGGGTACTATCTCGCCATATTGTGCTGGATTATCTTCACTTAAACTCTTATATGTTTTACCATTTAAGGATATGTCTGTTCTCATATTTGTTCTAAAAGTATCTGCGGCTACTGTTGAATCTTCTACTATATCTCGTAATTGACTTTCAAACATAGTGGCTAAATCAGTAGGCATACAATTATTTCTGGCTACCTCATTTTGCATTATACCAGCAACATTCAATACTTTACTATGAACACTAATTGTTTGCACTACTACTAATGTTGTATCTAACAAAAACATTAATACTAATGAAATACCTAACAATTTAAAAACAAATGCAGGTAGTTTATGCATTTAATACACCCCTTTACTATTTGTTAAATAACAATATTTATTACTTCGTTGTCACTGAATATTCTGGTGCATTATCAAACACCTGTGCAAATGTATCTGATAAGACTTTACCATCTTGCATAGTACATTCACTCCAATGATTTTGCATTGCTGGTTCAATAGCATTCCACATAAAGGTTCTACCTACTGCACCAAAAATCAAATACCAAAGAACCATAGATACTATTAAAACAGCAATTATGCTAAATACTGTCTTTATATAACTATTCATGTTCTCAACCCCTTATATTAGAATAGGTGTGGATTTCTCACCACACCCCTCTCTCTTGCTTACATTACAATATATTGTTTTTAATCTACAACAATATCTTCTGCGTCTTCCAAATTAGAAGGTGCTTCTGAATCTTCCATCAACTTGATTAGATTTTCATCTGAACCTGTTACACTCTTCCACCCATCATTTATTGGCGTAACTATTGCATTGTAAACTGATTGGAATATACCCCCTGTATTGAAGAATAATCCCCAAATAACAAGACATATAACCAAAGTTGCTATTACTAAAAACACTTTTGTAATTGGTTTCATTTAAATAACCCCCTTATACTTTTTACTATCTAAATTTATTTTACCTAATTCACCGTATATAATATGTGCTTTGTAGTCTACATATTTACATTACATTGTATTAATTATTGTCCATTTAGTACCCTTAACTGTTCAAAATCTATTTTAACAGGTCAAAGATTCCAAATGCTCCTGTGCCTCCAGCTTTTGCTACCCAAGACAATACTATAAACTGTCCTAAAATAATAAATATAGCCCAAATTACTTTTTGACCTCTTTCAACTAATTTATTAGCTCTATCAGTCATTGCCTGTACTCTCTTTTGAGATAACTCTATCTTAAAGGCTAACAGCTTATCTTTATTATCTACACCTCTTAAAGACTGAATTGCAAGGTTAAAGAAGTTTACTAACATAGCTGATTTATACATCTCTCTCATTTTATGTATTGCCATACTGTCATCACCATAGATTTCAATATAGTTTCTTAAATCTTGCACAAAGTTTCTCATAGCTTTATGACTTTCTTCACCATGAATTACATCTATGGACTTTAAGTATTCATCAAGTGTTGGTGCTAATCTTACTTGCGCACCCTTTATTAATCTGGAATACAATAATAAGTATAAATCTGGAAAATCTTCTTCAATTTCTTGGTCTTCTGACATTATACGTGCTTCTACATATCCATTAAAGAAGAACTCTATACCTAACACTATCAACCCAATTAAGGCTAATATATTATGCGTTAAAATATAGAATAAAATACTGAAGAACAAGCCAATAAACTTAATAACCTTAAATAGTCCTACTAATTCCAAAGGTGATATATTTCTATCCAATAGTTTTAACTTCAATCTACCCCTTAAAATGTTGTATTTATACTTATTTAACTGTCTTTCAGATGGTTCAAAACCAAAATTCAAACCCAAGTATTCTAATTTCTTCAATACACCTATTAGAAAACTTCTCTTTTTTGCATCACTTTTAGACTTTCTTACGTCTACTTTTGTTTTAGATGTTCCTCTGGCATTACCCCACATATTATTTTGCTTAGTCACATAAAGGATAAAAGCGATTAGAATACCATATACAATTAAATCTCTAATAAATAAAGTATTTATCAATTTTACCCCTCCTTATAGTGACTTTGCTTTTATTGCTGCTATATACGATAATACCCAAGTTACTATTACTATGTCTGCTATTAACATTATCTTTCCTATAAATGTATTTAATAAGAAATTCATTATGTAAGGGTCAACTAATGTTGTAAATATAGCATATCCACCTATCATACCTAATGATACTAAAAACTGCATTCTTAATTCTGCAAATTTTATATTGTTTATATACCTTAAAGTTCTTCTCTGCCTATTTAATTCTATAATTGAACTAAATATATCACTCATTGTATTGTCAGCTTTTTCCTCATACAAAATTGCCTTTTGAGCAAAATCTGTAAAATTATTACCTAAATTATTGTTTAGAATTATCATTGCTTGTTTGAAGCTATACCCTTTATTTTGTATATCATCTATAAAGTTCNTAAAATGATGTTTTATATTAGGGTGAAAAGAATCTTGATACCTTAATACTGCNTTATATATACCACCCTGAACATCAGACACCAAAAGGTCTACTGCATCCATTATTTCAGCTTCTCTTTGTTCATACTTCAATAAAGAAGCAAACCTAAACAATGTATTTATTAGATAAAAGAAAGCTGCTGTTAAAGGTATAATTAAACCCCAAGAACTTACTAATACAGAGAATATCACACCTAAACTTAAAGATATGGAACACATAAATATTAAGACACCTGATACAGTTACATCATCTTTCTTCATATCTAAGTTTGTTATGATATCATCAAAATAAGCATATATCTTGTAGAACTTACTTTTCTTATTTAAGTTAGCTGTTCTTGTTACTTTTACATTTAACTGCTTTAATGTTCTACCAAATAACTTAAAATATATTCTTGCTATCACAGAACGTGACNTATTCAGATTATCTAAAATACGTCTGCTATACATTGCAAAGTACCCGAAGGCAAGAATACATAATACAATCAAAGATAACTGAAATANGATATCCATTATGCCTTCACCTCTTTTTCATCTTTGCAGAACTCGGCTATTCTTTCATAAGGTATACCTACTTTATAAAGAGAATTTTTCAATTTCTCTGACATATACCCCTCTTGCTTAAATTCACCTAATACTCTAACCTTACCATTATCATCTTCTTCCATTTTACCAGAGAAGTTAAACTTAAATAAAGTTCTGATTTTAGGTTCTCCTCTTTCGTCTACGCCCTCTATTTCTGCTATTTCCATTATCTTTCTTTCACCATTTTCAAACTTAAACTGTGAGATAATAATGTCTATACTATTTGCTACTTTTCTTAAAGTAGCCATATAATCGCCATCTTCACTAATTTCATCTGCAAATCTTTCAAGAGCATCCAAGGCATCCTCTGCGTGGAAAGTACCTAACACTTTATGACCTGTTCTCATTGCTCTTTGAATTTGCTTAAATTCACCTGGTTCTCTGGCCTCACCTATCAAAATAACTTCTGGAGTAGCACGCAAGGAGTTTGAAATTAAGTTTTCCATTGTTGCTGAAGTATTCTGACTACCATCTGCTGATTGTACAACTTCCCAATGTACTACGTTTCTGATATTTCTACCATACTCATCTCTCTCAAAGAAAGAAATTTCTGTAGGGTTCTGTATCAAAATCATTCTCTTATTCAATGGAACTGTTGATGCTATAATTCTCAACAATGTAGTTTTACCACTACCTGTTGGACCTACACAGAATAACTTTAACTCTGCTCTACCCAACAACATTAACAATCTACCCATTTGCTCTGTACAAGCACCACCATTTACAAGGTCATTAATTGTAAGATGACTTTGCTTAAACTTTCTGATTACTGCTGTTGAAATAGGGAAATTATTAGGTGGTTTATCCATTGTATTTGCAACATGATGCACAGCATTTATACGATACTGATGCTTTGCTGTCTTTGCATTTAACAAAGGCATACCATCTGTAAATTGAGGTACATTACCCGTACCGTCATCTATCAATTTATTTAATAGAGTATGAATTTCATCATTTGTTGCAAATTGCATTACTCTACCCTTACTATCTACATAGTATTCAGGAATACCCTTTCTGATTACAAATAAAGTATTTTTATCATTTATCTGAATTTCATCTATTTCATTATCAGCTAAGGCCTCTTTAATTATGGCTTCACCAGAAACCATATCACACAAGTCGCTTAATAACAAATCTGTATCAAGAATTCCCTCTGGTGTGATATAACCCTTTACATTTACTCTATGTTTATCCACAAATATAGATGTTAAATCTACAAGTGTGCTTAACTTCTTTTCAGTATCCCAATTACCTTTTGTATAGTCCTCTGGCAAGTTCTTTGCCAAGAATACTCTACATTGAGCCATATAATCTTCAAAAGATACCTCGGAGTCCTTAAAGGAACCATCTGCTACACCATAGTCTGATTGCAATTTATAAATATCTTTCAAACTTAACATACTATTCCTTACCCCCTTGACCTTCTGATTCTGAAATTTGCTCTTCTATATTTTCGTCAACTGTTGGTGAAATTTCTGCTTCCTCACCATTTACAACTTCTACTATATCAAATGAGTCTTCTACTGTATCAACAATTTCATTTCCTTGTTTCTCAACAAATATTCTACTTCTTTCCATGTCTTCTAAGACTTTCTTAACATTGAAATACTTCTCTGTTGCTGCTGTTTTTTCTGCTATATCTGTTACTAAATCTTCTATTACAGCATTAAATTGAGTGATTTCTTTATTCTTGGAAATAGTACCATATAACTTCTTACCTGCTGCACCTAATTTAGCTATTTCAACAGATAAAGGTATTTCACCTATTACTTGAAGTCCTGCTTCTTCCATTAGACCATTTACCCCTAAAATTGCATCTGGTAACTGTTTATTTAATATTACCTTATTTGCTTTTGCTAAAGGTACTGCTAATGTAACCATTGTATTGATAGATTTCTTCAAATTATATAAAGACTTTAAGCTACTATCTGCAACTTGATATATCTTATTACATCTTACTGCACTATGTGTCGCTATATTTGTATATTCATTTGAAATATCTACTAAAATTACATCAAAGTATGACTTCAAACTACCCATTACTCTATTTATGACATATTCAGTATCCTTACCTGATAACATATCTACTATTGTTCTATTACTCAAATTAACCAAATATACATTATTGTACTTTGTTAAAATAGTTATCTCGGATAAGTCTTTTGAAAAATCAAGAATATCTGGATTTTTTGTTTTAGATTCATCAGCTACTAACATTGGATACTGAACTGGATACATAAAATTTGTATCTAATACACATATTGTGAAATTGGTTTTTTCACTTAATGCTATTGCAACATTCTGAACTATTGTAGATACACCACAACCTGGAACTATACCCCTAAAACCTATTACTTTATCAAAAAGTAATTGTTCAGATACTTTTAAGTTATTATTACCTGATACTGCACCTAACAGCTTACTTAAAAAACCCATGTATTCTAACCCCCTTTATAACCTATATTCTTCTATGATAAACCCTTGCTCTTTTGCCTCTTTTATTGGTACATAATAAGCATTTGTATATGTTCCTTTATCTTTGGGGTTATCAAAACCACCTAAACGAAAGTTTCCATGCAATTTATGTTTCAATTTCTTCCAATTCAGCATATAACCTATATCATTTACTGTATCATGATAACAAATTATATCAGCTTCACAATATTGAGGCCAACCTGGTTTTTTACCCTGTACGGGCGTAACTGTCTAAATTCTACAAGGAAATTACCTGTTTTATACATTTCTTTATCTGCTTTTACTTCTATGGTTAAACTCTTTTGACCTTGCATATGTATCTCAAAATCTATATCTTTTAATCTATAAAACTCATCATCTCGTCTATCTATTACAAGATAACCTCGATTTCTAAAGTATTCATGTAATCTTAACTCGACTGGTCTTGATTCCTTGTCTAATTCCCAAAAGTATTGATGTCTTGAATCTTTGTATAAATTATGTAATTCTTCCCCCTGAAAGCAAAACACTACGCCCCTTTATTTGTATTCTCTTATCTTGCAAAACCTGTTGACAATTCATTCAACAACTCAGTAATAGCATTACTTGAAGTTCTTGGTAACAATGTCATCATATATGTTGGTCCATATGATTGAATATTCATATACATATCTGCTTCTTCTGGTGTTACATTTAATAATATCTGTGAAGGTACTACACTCTGTCTAAACTCATCTGTGGCTGCTACCTTAATTTGTTGGTTCTTTGGCATAGCTAACAAATTATAATAAATATCAAATATACTCTCACCATTACTATTCAAAATATCCAATACTGCAACATTATTAAATAACTTGATTTGTCTTTTTACTGTTGTTTGAGGTTGAATACCTGTCTGTTGTTGCATCATAAACTCTGACTCTGTTGGTAAAGTATAAACCTGTTCTTGATATGCTGCTCTGACATTTATTCTATCACCTGGCACTAACATTTCACCAAACTGATTTGCTGGTAAATTTAACTTCAACAATTCACCATCCATTTTATATAGATATGAATATTGTTTTGGTGTTTCCTTACCAATAGCATCCCAATAAATAGGAGTATTCTCTCTTATATAATATGATGCAAATGAATTTATTATCTTTGCTCTGTCATCCCAGAGGACAATAGCTCTTTTCTTACTGCCATCACTCAAAGTTACAATACCCTGTTTCTCATATTCACCTTTTTGCATTGTATCTTTATACATTAAATCTTCTGTGATAATACCCTCTTGTGGTACCCCTGATTTAACTTTTACAATATCAACTGTTTCTCTTAATGCTCTTGAAGATACTATATTTATACCTATAACCACAGCAACCACAAGTGCAAGTAAGAAAATAAGTCTTACTGTTTTAGAATACTTACTGACATTTTTTACTCTTTCTTTCTTGACTTTAGTATTCTCGGTTTTTACCTTATTCTTATTACCAAAACCCATTAGATTTTTACCCCCTATCTTAACTGATATCTCTACGTAAAGTAAATTCGATATAGTCACCTCTACCATAAATCGGTAGAATTATACCATTCTCCATATTTAAGTCCAAATCAAAGCATTTTACAGGAATACCATCTACAAGGTACTCTATCATTTTACCCCTCTGATTAGCCACTACATTACTACCCTTATACTTTAAGTAGATTCTAAATGCATCTCTAACCATTGTGTTTATATAAGCAATTTGTTTATTTGGACCAGACAAAAATAATGTTAAATTAGTTATCTCTATGATTTTTCTGGTCTCTTTACTCTTTTCCTTTGCTTCTCGCTCTGCTTCCTCAACAGCCTTATTTAATGCTTCTAAATCAATATCATTCATATTGGTAGCTAATACACCAAAAGCATTTTTATGACCTTCTGCTTTAAATCCTGCTGCTCTAAATAGACTTAAATAATCAACATTATCATATAATCCTCTGACACTACCCCTTTGTATTTGACCTTCTACATCAGACTCCACATACAAAAATGTAGTTTTCAAATCATCTCTTACTCTGGAACAGGCTAAACCAATGAAGTTACTTAGTCTATAATTTGCATTTACAGGTAAATCATGTTTTACACCTTTTACAATTATACTACTTAACTCTACACCTTTTAGATTATCCATAATAATAGCTGTTATATTATTTTGAACCCTTCTACAAGTGAAGATAGTATTTCCACTCTTATATTCTGCTCGTTTTGTTGGGTCACCTTTTACTAAAAGTATAGCATCAAAACCCTTATTTAATCTAAATAAGGCATTGAATAAAGGTGAGAAATTATAGTCTATAAAGTTTCTATTCATACATGGAACACCAAATGAATCATACTTAGCATACCCTGTATCCTCAGTTGTTAAATCAACCAAGTATTTCATAGTTGGCGACTCATTCCTATAAGTTTCTTTTAAGAACTCTTGAGCTATTAAACCCTCTGTTTCTCTTACGTCAGACAATAATGTGATACCTACTAATGATTCCTCATCACGCATATCTGAATTAAAACCTAACTTTTCATCTATGTAGCGTAACACATAATAAACTACACCTGCACCTGATAAAAACCTATACTCTTGTGGTTCCCAAGCGTATTGATTATTGATAATAACACCTTCGCAACCAGTTTCTTCATTTATCTCATGCACAAAACTATCATTGATATGATGATGGTCTATACTTACTACATTTACACCCTCTGCTAAAAGTAATTTAACCTCATCTCTACTCATAGCAAAGTCTACAGCTATTACAGTTCCACCTTTCATTGCTTTATAAACTTCAGGTGGCATTTTGAAACCATGTTCTCTATTCTCATTTATGTAAAATAAAGAATGCTTATTGAATTTATCTAAATATCTCTCTGTTATATACCCTGCCATTAAACCATCTATATCTGGGTCATAATAGACAAAGAACTTACTCATCAAACCCTTTCTCATTTCCTTATCTATGATACGCAAGGCTATATTACATCCCTTTGGTACATACTTATATTTAATCACGCTTATATTTCACCCCATTTGATAATTCGCTACCAACTATATTTCTATAAAAACTACATATTTATGTCCAAGTTTCACGCTAATATGTCCATAATTCATAATTTTTATAGTATTATCAACATTATAGTTGATTTTAGTTCTTAAACAGGGCGAATTACTCCATTTCTGTTATTGAGAAACCATTAACAGCATAGTATTCTTCATTTTCAAGTTCCTCATCGTCATCATCATATATATTTTCCTTAAAGTCTGACTCGATGAAATCTTCCCCATCTTTTAATCTCTTATATTCCAACTCTGCTTGGCGTTCTCTTTGTTTTTCTGCCATAGCCTGTCTCTTTTCTTCTTCCCAATTAAATGCTTCAATTTTCTTATCCTCATTAGTTAATACAGACTTTTTAGTGTCCTCAAACACCTTATAATCAAATGCATCTAACCCTAAATCACAGTAATACTCTTTTACTCTTAATCTAAACATATAATTATTTAGATTTATATTCAAATGCTCTTTATCTGTATGTTTTATTTTTTCATTTGCACTTACTACAGTTATTGATAAGTTATCAATATAACTTCTAATTAAAGACTTATTTGATTGTGGTATGTTATACTTACCTGAAACAATCAACTCTAAATAATCCAATAAATCCTTTTGAGTTAACCATTTTACATGACTGTCATCCACATTCTTTTTAATTAAACTACCTGTTTCTGTTACATAGAATGGCTTTCCATTACTATCTTTTAGATAAATTCTACCCCACTGTAACTCCACTACAATATACTTATCAGCTATAAAGACTGTAAATTCAGATTCTTCACCTATACCTATAAGTTCATCAATTATAAATATAGAATCACCATCTGTAAAAGAAAGTTCCTTATTCTTTACATTTATCAACACATCATATGAACCATATGACTTCGCTGGTAAATTAACTGTCCCTAATATGCCCTTTCTCTTGATTGACTTTACTTTCTTTAAACCCTCATTCAAAAACATATAAATATTACCCCTTCCACTTTTATGACTTTTTAATTAAATAGAGTTGGATATATTGCAATATACCCAACCTATTTCACTCAAATTCCTACAGATATTAACATATAACTTCTCATAGGCTTTATTCTTGGATATGTATTACAATCTAAATCTTCTTTCTCTGCTTGGCATACCCTCTCATAGAGTTCTATAAAATTATTACTCTTACTGTACTGATATATCTCAGATATATCACCTATCTCAAACACAGTATAATATTGTCGTGTTCCACCATTCAACAAAGTTATATGCGTTACATTCCGTTTATTAAATTTTTTATACATGGAATTATCTGAAGTTATCTGTTTGTCTTTACCCCTTAACAAACTATAAGATTCCTCTGATACCCCTCGCACTTTTGTCTGTAAATCTTTCTCTATTACTGGCCTCGATTTAAGGATTGAACATTGTTTAGCCTGACTTGTGGATACCATTTTAGATATTAAACTATCTGTTATCTGTCGATTTTTTTCAACCTTGATTACAGCTTCTATTTCATCTTCTCTACCTATAATAGCTTCACAATCACCTATCAATAACACTTCTAAATCATTTTCAGTTTCTCTTGCTATTACTAACGATACACCTAATTCTGAATTGCCAAACTCTGTACTCTTAATCGCTATCAAACCTTGATTTATCAAATCTGTTAAGTCTTTTGCACTACTTATATTTTCATTTATATAATTATTCCACCATAGAGCTAAATCTTTTGTCCTCAATGAACCTATTTGAGTTATCTTATTATTACCATCTACTATCCAAATGGCATCACTCACAAATCCACAAGTTCCGTGTATTATACTCCGCTTTGACGCAAGACTAAACAATTTTAAGGTTTGTAAATCCAAAGAAAACCACCATCCCTAATTGTTTTAATCTTTGGTTAGTTAGGTAAAAGTACAAAAAGGTAGGGCTACTACCCTTTTGTACCTTAGGACTTGTATTATTACTTACTATTTGCTTTCACACTTACAGCAACTACAATCCCTGCAGCCACTACCAATGTCGCAATACCAGCAATAATAGCTACTTGCTTCTTTTGGCACATAATTTGTTACCCCCTCTTTAAGACCTGTACCAACCATAATAAATAAAATCGTATAGTGGTAACACTAACTGCTTTTCATTTGTCTGCTGTACGGTCTTCTTAACATTCTTAACATTCCCTGAACAAATATAACTCTCTTTCTTTGTAATTAAATAGTATGGATAACTATAATTACAAGAACGAAGCAAGCTATCCNCTTTTTTCTTCAATTCTGCTTGAGTGCCTTCTGCTATCTTCCTTGGATAATTTCCCTTNTACTCCACAAGAATTGCAGGTCTTGTAACACCTCGCAATAATGTTCTGGTATCGAAATTCAGGTATCTTGCTGGTTCTATCTTAGTCTTTATAATAGAATACCCTGCTAAACCTACCTTAATAACTTCACCATCACCATTACCTAATCTATCCATTCTCTCGTCAATGAACTTATCTAACTCTTTCTTGGTTAGGTTACTCTTATCACCTACATAGCTGAAACTACAACTATTTGCTGCACCTGAATAACCCTCCTGATGTCCATAGTAGTCGTCGGCTTCTTCTTGGATTCTTCTTATACCCTCTCTCCAATCATAAGCCTGAAACTTACCACCACCATTAATACCACCCATGAAAAACACCTCTTTTCAAATATTTTTCATTTCTTCCAACAACCAATTTATCTTAATTATTCAATAACAAGCAACCCATAACCTGAATCTTCTCGTCTATATAATACAGATAAAATATCATCATTATCTGCATCTCTGAAAGCATAGAAACTATGATTCAATGACTCTAATTCTATAATAGCTTCATTTTCAGTCATTGATATAGCATCTACATGCTTAACTCTCTTTATTGTGTTATCAGAAGTTGCAGCGGTATCTAAATCAACATCAAGGACTACATCTTCTGCAAAATGCTTTCTTTTCTTGTCAATCTTGATTGTCTTTAGCTTATAAATTCTCTTTTTCAAGACTTTAATAGCATTATTTACTGCATACTCAATACGCTGACCTTCAGCTTCACTTCTAATGAAATCTCTACCATTCTGAACCTTGATTTCACACTTATAACCTTCATTACTTGTTGTTTTAATAAACACATCATATACTGTTTCTACTGGAAACAACTCATCAATCACAGCTAACTTCTTGTCAAGTGCCGCTTTTAACCCTTCTTTTAAAGTGAAACCTTCTGCTCTTAATTTAATCTTCATTTACACGTCCCCCTCCCTTAACAATATATATATATATATATGTATCTGTAATTAATTACTACAAAGAATATAAATTTTTATGTCCATATTTTATTCGTTTGTGTGTAAACCAGAAAAGGTTTGTCAATAGTTATAATAAAATAAATTGTTATACACCACCAACAAACCTTATCCATTATTCAGTTATCTCAATTACATCCGTAATTTCTTCTATAACATTCACTTGTGAACTATCTTGTGAACTATCTAAGGTTGCTAAGCCATTGCATATTTCATTATAGATTTGCTCTGAATTTTCATGTAATACCAATACTATATATTTACTTAACCCATATTGCTCTAAAATCACCTTATCAAGTATTTTATCTTGCTCTGCTTTCTCTTTACCCTCTAATAAATTCACTATCCTATTTTCTAAACACATCAATACATCTATTTCATAACCTATTTTCGGTACTACAATAGCTATTGTATTTAATGAGGTATTATCTGTTGAAGTTAAGAAAGCATAACTATCTAACATTTTAGGGTCTAACTTGAATAAAGTAAATACTAAATTACTACTTGTTTGGTCCTCTGACACTATTGGCACATTATTCTTTCTCATTTCTTCTGGAAATAAGGAAAGAATGATTTCACCTAAAATTTTATTTTCCTCAGCTACTTTTGTACCGTCAAAATAATCTTTTACTTTACTTTTATCTACATTATCAAAGGAGCATCCTGCTATACTAACTAATAATAGTAAGATTAGAAATAAAGAAAGTATTCTCTTTGATTTATGTACCATTTAATTCACCTCTATTATTGAATTTTAGTACCAAATATCTCTACTGAAGCATCATTATAATACTGTGTCAATTTATTCTCTACTAATTCTGACAATTTACTATCCAATAAAGAATCATAAATACTACCCTTTAATTCTTCAAAAGTCTTTGTTACTTTTGTTACTTTTACTATAGCAAGAGTACCACTTTCTTCTCTTGTAGCCACTAAATCACCAACAGCCATATCTTCCATAGACTTTGTAAATCCAGCAAATGAAAAAGTTACATTCTCATTAGGATAAACATCTTTACCCATTGCTTTTGCCAATGTTTCTAATGTCATCCCCTCTTGGTCTAACAATTTTTTAGCTGAATTAAATTCATCCGCTGTATCAAGGAATATCATATCACCACTTAAAACTTTATAAGCATCTGGTGTACTTTCAAAAGCCTTTTGAACTTCTTCCTCTGTTACAGTTACCCCATTCTTTAAGGTTTCCTTCATTTTGTTACGTTTCATATCTACTTTTACAACTTCTTTAAAGTCCTCTTCAGTATTATAACCCATGTAATTTAGATATGATTCCCATTGACCTTCACCTACTTGACCTTTCAAAATCTCCATTTGTAAAGTCAATTCAGTATCATTTATTTCAATGTCTTTATAAAACTCTTTAATCAAATAATCATCCATGAAATTATAAATGGCTTGCATTTCTAAAGCCTTTAATTCATCTTGAATCATTTCTCTGGTGATTTCAACACCATTTACCTTACCAACTACTTCTTTTAAGTTGTCTGAGGTATTCCCTGTTTCTGTGCCTTTACTGGAACAACCTGTCATAACTCCAACTAACAGTACAATAACTAATACCATTGCTACACTTTTTTTCATCTTATATCCCCTTTGTTTTTAATAAATTTTCGCATATGAACTATGCTATAAAAATTATATATTTTTACATAATTACTATACCATAAAAAATATAGTATGTCAATCACACCTAAAACTATTTTTCCGTAAAAAATAAGTGAAGTACCTAACTTCACTTATTTCAATCTTACACTCTTAAATTTTTCATCCACTGCTTTCTACATTTTCTTTGAGATTTCCAGCAATTATCTATATGTCTGCTTCTTTCATCCCAAGAAGTAGGTAAATTATGTTCTCTTCTTGAGGCCCTGACAAATTCTTTCATTTCAGGTGCAGTATTTTGTCTTAACTCATTGGTTGTTCTTATCCTTCTATAAAACTTATAACCTCTGCGATGTCTTATATAAGGTACANGCTCTTGTCTAAACTTAGCACCATTATAATTCTTACCAACATCTNGTCTCATAGCACTTATATACCAACTACCCCTGTCATATTTATAAGGAATATTTGATAATCTTTTTGCTTCTGCAAGTATGTCTTTATAGAATAGTCTTACATCTATAACTCTATTATAACCGTCGATAACCATATACTCTCTGGTTACATAGTCATAATTAAACCCATCAGAAGTATAAGTGCTTAATAAATATNTATCCTCACCTGTTATATTCAGATTATCAAGGTATTTATTGTTATACTTGCTGCTATCCCAAGACCATTCTTTCTTTGAGTTTTGACTTCTTGCAAACCAATGGATAAGCTCATCTTTTCCTGATAATTCTATTATCAGCTTATTAGATACTATGTTAAATACATAGTATTTCTCTGAGTTATTAGCTACTTTATGCATATTTGTAATTACCCCTTTCTTTTAGATAATTACAAACCATCCAATATCTTCATATTTTCACACCCCTTTTACAACTTTACACCTGTTATTATGAAATTCTTATTTTCATAATAAGATTTATTTATTCTAACTTTGTCCTTACTTTTACTTGCTTCATAATTGAACTCATCAATACTTACTACTTCAATATCTTGTTGATTGAGATACATTTTCTTAATTCTATTCAGTTCATCTTCTACGGAAGCACTAAAATTATACTTTACAGCAATTAGAGTGTCATCTACCAACAGAGTAACCATTAAAGGGAAACCTAACTGACCTTTGTCTACTAACTGCCTTGTAAAAGCACGATACTCCTTATGACTTACCTCTCTGACATTTACTTCCTGAATAAAATTATTCATAATAATACCCCTTTCTTTTACCTTTAACTATATGTATGCTATATAAAATAATAAAATCACTTACTATTTATATCAAAGTTACTAAACAATAAGTGATTATTTTCTTTTTGGTGGAGATGAGGGGAGTTGAACCCCTGTCCGACATGCTTTCCAACAGACTTTCTACATGGTTAGCTATTTTACTTACTTTCTACCTTGGTGGTATGCCCCTCCATAGTAGTAAAGGCGTTCAGTGTATCAATAGGCTTACAGAACATCTTCCTCTTAACCTATCTTGGTAGTCTTATCGTTGCCCACAAGTTTTAGTGTCTACCATACGTTGCTTGTGAGTTGAACCCTCTAACGAGGGTAGCTGTTACGCTACAGCTAAAGCTGATGTTCTATTGAACTTTATTGTTTGCCAAAGTTTTTTAGGTAGCTCTCTGACACCTACCCCATGCTTATCAGCTTTCCTTCACGCCGTCGAAACCCTTACATCCCCATATTCAATTTGTATAAACAGTATATCAAACTTTTTTATGTTTGTCAATACTTTTCTTTATTTTTTT
>JGI24709J26583_10000513_pt1 | contig 33093 bp, 34 predicted proteins | sample BioPla2DNA1_FD_26583 | JGI IMG/M metagenome (IMG submission 26583) | reverse complement strand
GATCCTGAAACAAATAACCTATTCTTCCATATTTTCTATTATACCAAAATACGTAGCTACCACATATCCTTCTCATCACAGTCTCTAGTGGCTCTTTACCCTCTTGTAGTAATAGATGTAAATGGTTTCCCATTAAACAATAAGCAAATATCTTATATTCACATTTCTCTTTGAATCTTTGCATTGTTTGTATAAATCTTATGCAATCTTCCTCATCTTCAAATATTGTTTGGCGGTTTATACCTCGCATGATGATATGGTATACTCCACTATTGCTTTTAATCCTAGCTTTTCTTGGCAAAAAATCACCTCCAATGTAAATAGTATTTATCCATTTTAGTTCCCCCGTCCCCTTGTCACCATTCCCCTGTCACGCCGTGACAGTTCCCCCGTCCCCTTGTCACCGTCATTCTCTTCCCGTCAGTTCTTATCGTAATCGCTCCACTTTCATAAGTTATCTGTACCTGGCTTCCAATCAGGTCAAGTCTGTCAAGAAGCTCCTGATGAGGATGCCCATACCTACTATTTTTACCACAGGAAATCAGAGAAAGCTCTGGTTTGACTATTGCAAGAAACTCCTCACTTGTAGAATTCTTCGACCCATGGTGAGCTACCTTTAATATGTCATAGTCTGTTTGTATCTTAGGATTATCCTTTATCAGATCTACTATCTTCTTCTCTCCATTCCCATGTATATCTCCAGTAAAAAGCATATCCAGTTTCCCATATGACAAACTTAACACCGTGGAGTAGCTATTAGGATCGGAATACTCATAATCCTTATGGGGATTAAGGCACTGAAGTAAGAGCTCCTCATCCTTTATGTAATCCCCTGTAGAAATATATATAATAGGTATGTGATTGTCTTTTGCAAGACTCTCAAGGATTAGATACCTTTCGCCCTTCTCCTTTATTAAAGGTAGGATAAGATTATTGATCCTAATATCTCCTATACTTATTAGTTCCATTAGACCACTAGTATGATCTGAATCTTCATGGGTGACTATGACATAATCAATATGATCTATGCCCTTCGATAATAAAAAAGGGGTAATCCTATACTTTCCCACATCCTTTACATCCAAGCTTCCTCCATCTATTAGGTATGTAGTTCCAGTATCATTTCTTAAATATATTGCTTCCCCCTGGCCAACATCAAGCATTGTAATCTCAAGTCCTTTATATCTTCCAGGGAATATTAAGATAAAAAAAGCTAAGGGTAGAATTAGTAGGAACCTTTTCTTACAATACTTATTAGTTGCCCAGATAAATATCAAAATAAGTATTACATATACAATAACATTGACAACATTAGGTATACCTACTGTTAGGATGTTGCCTGGAATATCCTCGCCCCAAGTACAAACCCATTCATAAAACTTGAGAATATAGCTAGCTCCTCCAATAGCCAATATCCCTAAGCTTGGTGAAATAAGGCCAATAAGTCCTGCTATTAGGGAGGTTAGCATCAAAGCTGAAGACAATGGAATGATTAACATATTAATGAAAACGCTGTGTAGGGGTAGTTGATAGAAGAAATTAAGTATAAGAGGTGCTGTTATAAGCTGAGCGCTTACACTAACAAAGAAACCATTTATTGTAGAACTCTTAGAGGGAAGTAACTTGCCAAAGGCTGGGGCTAGAACTGCTATCCCAATAACTGCCCCATAGGAAAGCAAAAATCCCCCTTGAAAAAGTTGAAAAGGATTTGCAAGCAATATTATCAAGGCACTTAAGGATATGGCGGATATCATATCATAGGTCTTACCAAATATACCACTTATCAGCATTAGGACCATCATAATAATTGCCCTTACAGTCGAAACACTAAAGTTAGTTAATATCCCATAGCTATACAGAAATCCTATTGAAATTATTATAACCAGATTAAAGGGAAGATTGAACTTTCTAAGAAGTTTATAGAGGAACATTCCTATTAGAGATACATGAAGCCCTGAGATAGATAGAATGTGGGAAATACCATTTTTCTTGTACAAATCATAAACATCATCATCTAAAAGATATTTCTCCCCAAGAATCATGGCAATAATCGTTCCTGCTTCTTTATCAGGAAGTATTGAACGATAAATATTAATTAGTCTTTCCTTGAACTGATACAAAACATTCTTAAGAACCGAATAGTCATAATCAGAAATTATAATCTCATCGGCTTTCATTTTGTAATCAATATTTTCAAATAGATAATAATTCTTTTCGTTGAATTGGCCTGGATTGGTAGGCTCAGAGAATTTAAGAATTTCACCATAGACTGTAATGTCATTGCCAATTTTATATTCCTTATCATCTTTGCAATGAACAATTACATATTCACAGGGATAAGAAGCTCCCTGATTAAGATATACCATATTATTCTTTACATATATTGCTCTTCCCCATTTTTTCTGAACAACCAAGCTTATTTGTCCATTAAGTCTGCACTCAACCTTATCTTCAAATGCCCTATCCAATTCAGGTCTTTCCATCTGACCTTTCATGGCTAGAATACCAATAAGTAGCATGATAGGGAGAAACCAGAGAAAGCTATCCTTTTTATTTATATAGGGATTAGCTATCTTCATCATCATTATATAGATTACAAGACATGCAATTAGTAAGAAAGATATGATATATAGATATGAAATATTATTAGCAGAGAAAAGAATCCCCACTATATATGCTCCCAGCACCCAGACCAGAGGGCGCTTAATCAAATCATTACCTCCTTTAATATATTAGGTATTTGAGGCACAGCACAATTATGTCTTATAGACGATTAATAGTATTTTGCAGCGAAAGTTAAGCGAAGTGTTGGGGCCAGAGAATTACTATTTATCCTATAGAATTAGAAAAGCTATGTCACACGTGACAGTTCCCCCGTCCCCTCGTCACCCCCCCTCGTCACCACTAACTGCCTTCAATTAATGTTAAGTTACGTTCAAAAAATCCATCGAAGGGAAAGTTTTCTCTATAGGTGGCTACAACTTCTCCATTGATTAGAAACTGAACCTTATTAATGTTACGGTTAGGTAATTCAACCAAGGTATTAACTATAGAATATATAGCAACTTCATTAGATATATCAGGTATCTTTTCTAGGAATGTCTCATTAAAATCAACTGAACATATTCCTTCCTTAGTACTTACATTGAGAAGGGTCGTACCTTCTGGAATTGTAGCATACATGCCAATCTCTGTAGGTCCATTAATAAGCTGTTTAATAACCAATTCCTCAATTGAGCCAGTTCCAGTGTAGTTTATACTGGTCGGATATTCAATAAGTCCCTCACCTTCTCTATTAGAAAAGTATAAAGAAACCTGATAAGTTGTCTTAGATAATATACTTTCAATAAAATCCTGTTCCGTCATAAGTCCAACCACTACCCCATTGGAATCAATTAGAGGCTGGTCATTAACTTGGAATTCTATATATTCTACTTCCTTAATCTGACTAAGAGTTTTTACAATTGTTGCTCGACAAAGTACTTCAGATATTCCAACTAAGGAGCTGTAATTCGAATCAAAATTAATAGTTAGCCTTCCTTCATTCGTCATGCTTGTGTTCTTAATTGATACGTTTTCTGGTAGACCGTTCTTATACACAACATTTTTCGGAGGCTGTCTTAGCATATTAAGAAGTTCATGAATCATCTCTTGAGTTATTTCGGAGGTCATTTTATAGTCCTCACTAACAATCCCAGAAGATTTAGAATCAATATAATATATTTTAGTTGTATCACTATCAGTTTGCCCTTTATTATCAGAGCACCCAGTAAGTAATGTAATTAAAAGCAATAATAAAAGTATTGCCATATGTCTTTTCACATTGACCTCCATGCTGCTGCCATAGGCAGCCAATAAATTTATATAATAGAAACAAAGTAGGTTTCTATTATCGAAAAAATATTAAAGAAACAAGACATGTTCCTATAATCGAAAAACTGTATTAGGAAATATAGTTTAGAGGTATACGTACATTAAAGGTTGTACCTTCCCCTTCCTTGCTATAAACCCTGATTGCTCCCCTGTGCATCTGTATAACATTTCTTGTAATAGCAAGTCCAAGTCCTGTTCCTCCAGTTTCCCTAGACCTAGCTTTATCTACACGGTAGAACCTTTCGAATATAGAATCCTGCTCATCCTCTGGAATTCCTATTCCAGAATCTGCTACCTTAATAAAGAAATACTTATGATCAGCATTAAGGGATACCCTAACCCATCCCTCTTCAATATTATACTTAATAGCATTTTCAATAAGATTATTGATTGCTAGGGATAGCTTGACTTCATCCACCTCAGCTATAACAGGTCTAAAGCTTTCATAAATCAGCTCAATATTTTGTTTTTTAGCTATTGGACTGAGACGTTTCAAGATTTGCTCTAAAAGCTCATTAATATTGATACTTACAATATTCAAGTCTCCAGCTTTTTTATCAAGCTTAACTAAGGATAGTAGATCAGTTATTATCTTATCTTCTCTTTCAATTTCCTCTGCTATATCAGTTAAAAACTCCCTATATAATTCAACCGGAGCATCCTCCTGCATTAAAAGAGAATCAGAAAGAACCTTTATTGATGTAATGGGTGTTTTAAGTTCATGAGAGACATTAGATACAAATTCCTGTCTTGAGCTTTCAAGTTTTTGCATTCTAGAAATCATATGATTAAATGAATCAGAAATCTTCTCAACTTCATTAAAGCCTTTAATTGATACACCTTCCTCAAGGTAGCCTTCACTTAATCGATCTATGGAATTTACAACATTAGTCAGAGGCTTAGTTAATTTTCCTGATAAATATATGGCAAATACCATAACAAGTATAACAAGAGTCACGGCAAATATAGTTGCTCTATTCTCTAGATTATTTCTAATATTATAGATATCTCTAGTAGAACAGTTCATAACAATAACACCTTTAATCTCGTTGGTGCTGCTATCTGTAATAGGGGTAGTGATTTTAATACTTTGATTTTCTTTATTAATTATCCTACTATTAGTACCCCTAAAGGTCTGAAGAACTTCTGCAGATACTAAGTATCTTCCATCCTCTAAGGAATAGGTATCCTTTATTATCTTCAGGTTGTTATTTACTACGAGAATCCTACCAGAATACATCTCTGAAGTTCTTGATATCTGCACATCAAGTTCAGGAATATCTCCTTTAGTGAGATACCCTGTTGGTAGAAGCATTGTAGATAATAATTTACCTTGATTTTGAAGCTCTGCCACTCTGTTATTGACTGCCTTATCCTCATAAGTGTTGATTAAAACAACTGTAGAAATAAAAAGAGGAACAACACCAATAAAGAAAAATATAGCAAGCAAATAAAACCTCATGCTATTAAAAATTCGTAATTTATTCTTGATCCTGGAAAAAATAGCCTACACCCCATTTTGTATGTATATATTTTGGTTCACTTGGATTGCTCTCTATTTTCTCACGCAGTCTACGAATATGCACATCCACAGTTCTAACATCACCGGGATAGTCATATCCCCAAACAATATTTAATAAGTTATCGCGACTATATACCTTGTTAGGATTATTGACCAATAACTCTAATAAATCAAATTCCTTAGCCGTAAGATTTACTTCTTTACCATCAATATATGTTCTTCTATTGTCAGTATCAATCTTCATTGCTCCAAAAGCAATTATTTTACTAGCATCATTGCCAGCACTAATCTTATTAGTTCGACGTATGATAGCTTTTATCCTAGCCTTAACCTCTAAGATATTAAAAGGTTTGGTGATATAATCGTCTGCCCCATACTCTAAGCCTAATATTTTATCCATATCGTCACCCTTAGCAGTTAACATAATAATAGGCATGGAAGAAAATTCACGAATCTGCTGGCACACTTCAAAACCAGTTAGCTTAGGAAGCATTACATCTAGAAGGACTACATCATATTCCTTCTTCTTGGCAGCTTCTAGGGCCTCTTCTCCGTCATAAGCACAATCTACTTCCATCCCATCCTGTTCAAGGCTAAATCTGATCCCTTTAACTATTAACTTCTCATCATCAACTACAAGTACTTTCTTTGCCATGCTTTCACCTCATATCATATTCTTCCCAAATTATATGGAACCAAACACTGTTTCAATCAACTGTTATCCTCGATGAAATCTGATTAAATAAACCTTCCTTAATCCCTGATATATTCATCAAATCCTCAACCTTATCAAACTTCCCTTGGGTCTTTCTATATTCAATAATACTCTTTGCCTTTGACTCTCCTATTCCAGGTAGCTCCATCAATTGCTTCTCTGAAGCATTGTTAATGTTAATTAGTGCCTCTGATTCAGCATCCGATTTATCCACTTCCCCTGTAATATAATCATCGAGGGTTAGAGCCTCCAACTCAGCCTTAGTGGGTACATATATTCGTTGTCCATCTACGACTGCTTCTGCCTGATTTATATAATTACCATCCCCATCAGCTGTTACTCCTCCGCATGCTTGAATGAAATCAACAATACGAGCTCCAGCTTCAAGCTTATACACACCTGGGTTTTCTACTGCCCCACATATATGGGCATAGATATAATTCATCTCTTCACTGGATATAAGTGTAGGATCAGGTGATATAACCTCACTTTCTCCATCATTTTCTTCCAGTGATATACTTTCCTCATCAAGGGAACTAATTAAAGTACCCGTCCCTTGTTGATCATAGGAACAGCTATAACAAATTCCTGCAATCAAAAGTAGACAGCAGGTCAAAGCTGTTATTAACCATTTCTTTTTCATATAAACATTCTTCCTTTCCTAGGAAAAGAAGACTTAAAAGTACCCTCTATACTCTTAGATATACTTATTTTATCTAAATCTCGTCATATTTACAATAGGCATTCATGATAATTATTCACAAAAATGTAATATAAATTCCTCTCTATCAACAATTAGCTACTTGTATCCAAAAAACAGCTGCATATAAACTTGCAGCTGTTTCTAAGATTTGTATTACATTTTATAAAAAATGAGTAAATTCGCCAGGGGCTTTTCTCGCACCTCTTAACTTTACACTCGTAGTATCCATCTTACCCATAGTAATCATAAGGGTAGGAACCTCATTATCAGGTATATTTAACAATTCTCTAATTTTATCCTGATCAAAATATATCATAGGGCATGTATCCCAACCTTTATCCTTTGCTAATAACATAAATAGCATTGCAGAAAGGGATGAGTTACGTACTGCTTCATCATGTTGAAACTTCTCTCCCCAACCTTCATATAGGTCATTTATCAGCTTAATTATATCATCAAATTCACGTTGATCAAGAATACCAAGCATCTTAGATCCTTCATAAATATTGGATGCATTTTTATATGCCTCCTTATCTCCTGTAACAAATATAACTGCAGATGAGGTTTTAACTTTATATTGTCTAAAAGCCGCTTCATATACTTCCATTTTTAGTTCTGGATTCTGTACAACATAATAGTTGGCATGTTGTAGGTTGAAGGCAGATGGTGCTGATGTTAGCTCATAGAAAATATCATCAAATACCTTTCTAGGAATCTCTATATTCTCAATAAATTTGTTTGCCGATCTTCTGTCTCTTACAATATCAATAAATTCACCCATGTNTGTTCTCTCCTTATCTTAAGTTATAATATATATAATTCTCTTAATGTTTCTACTACCACTTTTAATTATAATTAACTTTTAGATTAATTCAACTCAAATTAGACAAGCACCTGTGACTAGGTCACATTCCATGGATCTCTTTTCTGCCCTAGCCCTGAGAGTTTCATATATCACTGAAGTAGATAATCCAAATGCACTTAATATTTCTATGATAACAACCGAATTAGCATGCAATTTTTCATGGAAAGATGTATTAGACAATTGCATTAATCTTTCAATCCGATATAATATATTCTTGTAAAGTTATAAAATCGTAAATCAAGTCAATGACCTTTATGCTTAAAAGAAAGGAACGGGATATAGATGAAAGGCAAAGCAAACTGTGATTATTGTTCAAACTATATATATGATGAATATCTAAACTACTATGTATGTGATATGAATTTAGATGAGGATGAAATGGCTAGATTCGTCTCTGGAAACTATCGGGATTGTCCTTATTTTCAGATGGGTGACGAATATAAAATCGTTAGAAAGCAAATGTAAGACTAGGCTTATTCATAGAGCAATTAGAGTACAATATGAAGGATGCCGCCTCCACCTATCACTACGAAACAGCTTCAATGTATCGTGATATGTTAGGTAAATTGGAATATGTTAAGCATGGACTTAACGGTTACAGAGATCTTTTTCCTAAAAGATTAGTTCTTAAAATCCCTACTAAGGACGGAGTTAAGTTATTCTATGTCAATAAGGGAAATATCCTTTTAACCAAGAAATACAAACGACTTTCTTTATTAAATAAATATATAGAAAAGTTTATTGAAAAGGGTAGTGATATTAAAATCGACAATAATTATCTACCAGATGATAAAGGGTCTATCGATTATCGGGATATATTATATTCTGAGATTAATAACTTAGATGAAGATATGGTTATAAATCTCAATTAAGAATTTATTCGGTTTTCCATTGAAATAATACTATGCCAACAACAATTATTGCGACTCCAAGCAACTTTCTCCATTCAAAATCCACCTTCTCTGTTCCCCAGAGTCCAATAACTTCTATAAGATAGGCCACGATTAGCTGAGCAGTAATTATAAACATATTGGCTCCTGCAGGGCCAAGAAGGTCTACACTTTTTATCACTGTATAAGTAATGAATGCACCTATAGCTCCCCCTAGAAGCATATACTTATTATCCATCTTTAATAATGCCCCAAAGCCACTCTCTCTTCCTGTCACAAGCCAAGCGATAAGACATACAATCAGAGCAGTAAATTGAACAAAGCTAGCTGCTACCCATATCCCTGTCTGTTTGGTTACTCCAGAATTAAACACTCCTTGAATACTCATTAAAGCTCCTGAAATAATCGCTATTATAAAACCCAACATAATAAACACCAAACCTTTCTCAATCTATAATAGTTCATATTTAAGATTTCCATATCTTACAGGAACTATTCAAGAAGGCTTGGTGTTATTTATTAAGTAATTGATTGCTCCAATATATCTATCATTACGTCCACATGTTCTTTATCAACAACAAGGGGAGGCAAGAACCGTATTACATTGCTGCCAGCTGAAATAATTATAAGTCCCTTATCCATTGCTTTACTTATAATATCTGCCACCGGATGATCAAATTCCAGGCCCTGCATCAGTCCTCTACCCCTATGTTCTATAATACACTGATGTTTTTTAGCTAGTTCATCAAGTTTAAAACTAAGGTATAATCCAATCTCCTTAACATGAGAAAGAATATTCTCATCCTCATATATATCAAACACTTTGCTAACAGCTGCCGTAGCAAAAGGATTACCTCCATAGGTTGTTCCATGATCTCCATAGGTAAAGGCTCCTGCAACCTCTTCTCTTGCCGCAAATGCTCCGACAGGAACTCCACAGCCTAAGGCCTTAGCACAGGTAATTATATCTGGCTTTATATTATATTGCATATAAGCGAACATGGTACCAGTTCTACCCATTCCACACTGAATTTCATCGACTATTAGCAGGATACCCTTTTCATCACATAGCTTTCTTATCCCAACAATAAATTCTTCAGTTGCAGGATGCAATCCCCCTTCACCCTGAATTGGCTCCATAACTATGGCACAGGTTTTCTCATTTACTAAGGATATAACACTCTCTAGATCGTTAAACTTAGCAAACTTAACTCCTCCTATTAAAGGTTCAAAAGCCTCACGGTATTTTTTAGTACCTGTTATGCTTAGTGCACCCATGGTTCTTCCGTGAAATGAGCTTTCCATTGCAATTATTTCACTATCAGCCTTACCATACTTGTTATAATAATGCTTTCTTGCTAGCTTAATTGCCCCTTCCACTGCTTCTGCACCACTATTAGTAAAGAAGACCCTCTCCATGTATGATGCCTTGGCTAATTTCTCAGCAGCCTTAGTTGCCGGAGAATTATAGAAGAGATTAGAAGTATGAAGTAGCTTATCTATCTGATTTTTTAGGGCTTCATTATATTCCTTATTACCATATCCCAGACTATAAACTCCAATACCAGAAGCAAAATCAAGATACTTTTTTCCATTAAGATCATAAAGATATACTCCCTGACCTTTATCAAGAACTATCTGAAAACGTTTATAGGTTTGCATTAGATAGCTATCAGCAGTTTGTATTAAATTCTTCATTTATGAAACCATCCTTTCTCATTACCCTATTTAATAATAAAATATCTTGATTAATTAAATAGTTTATGATTTCTTAAAGCTTCTATTTTTCGTTATCCATAATATTATTAGAATCAATAATTGCAGTTCCTATACCCCTATTAGTGAAAAACTCTAAAAGAAGTCCATGTTCTATCCGACCATCTAGTATATGAACTCTTCCAACCCCGTTCTTAACTGCATCAACACAGTTTTTAAGCTTAGGTAGCATTCCTCCACCTACAAATCCACTTTCCATTAGCTTATCTGCCTCTTCTAATGTGAGAACTGATATAAGACTATTCTTATCATCAGGGTTTTTATAAACCCCCTCAATATCTGTTAAGAACACTAGCTTTTCAGCATCAAGAGCAGTTGCAATTGCACAGGCTGCATCATCAGCATTAATATTATAGTTTTGATATTGATCATCTACGCCAATGGGAGCAATAATGGGAACAAAATCATTATCAATAAGAGTATTGATCAAATCCGCATTAACCTCTTTAATATTACCCACAAAGCCTATATCATGATTATTAACAATCTTCTTCTCTACCTTTAGAGTTGATCCGTCCTTACCACTTATTCCTACAGCCTTAACCCCTATTTTTTCAACCATCTGAACCAGATTTTTATTCACCTTACCAAGAACCATCTCTGCCACCTCCATGGTTGCATCATCTGTTACCCGAAGTCCTTCAATAAAGTGAGATTCATGGCCAAGCAGATTAAGCCATTTGGTAATCTCCTTCCCGCCACCATGGACAATAATCGGTTGCATCCCAACTAGCTTTAGTAGTGCCACATCCTTTATAACATTTAGCTCCATGTCCTTATCAATCATGGCACTTCCACCATACTTAACAACTACCTTTTTATTACTGAACTTCTGAATATAGGGAAGAGCTTCAATTAAGGTTTGAGCCTTTATAATTATCTGATCCATTTTTTCTAATTTCTCAATCTTCATAATAATAACCATGCCTTTCTTCGTCGCAAACTTTATACATGATGCCCCAATGCTGTATCTCGTTCTCTTGTTATGAACGATAATCAGCATTAATTTTTACATAATCATAAGTTAAGTCACAACCCCAAGCAGTTGCAGCTTCCTCACCTAATTTCATGTCTGCCTTGGCTATTACCTCCTTAGCCGATAGTATTTTACTAGCCAACTCTTCAGAATATTGTGTTGCCATTCCATTCTCAACTAGCTTGAGCTTACCATATTCACTTTCCACATAGAGGTCTACAAGGTCTGGATCAAAATCAACGCCTGCATATCCCATAGCACAGAGAATTCGTCCCCAATTTGCATCATTACCGAATATGGCAGTCTTAACTAGGTTTGATGTGATTATTGATTTACTAAGGGTTACTGCCTCCTCTTTAGTTTTAGTTCCCACAACTTTTACCTCAAGGAGTTTTGTTGCCCCTTCTCCATCAGCGGCCATTTGCTTTGATAGGTTGGTCGTAACTATATTTAATGCTTGACAGAACAAATCATAAGCTTCATTTTTTTCTGTAATCTCCTTATTATCAGCTAATCCATTGGCTAGGATTAATAAGGAATCATTGGTTGAGGTATCTCTATCTACGGAAATCATGTTAAAGGTTTCCTTAACATTTTCACTAATGGCCTCCTGAAGGAGTTTCTTACTAATTGCTATATCTGTGGTAATTACACCTAGCATGGTTGCCATGTTGGGGTGTATCATTCCTGAGCCCTTGGCCATCCCACCTATAATAACCTCTANCCCGTCAAGGTCAAAGCTTACTGCACATTCCTTAGAATATGTATCNGTTGTCATTATGGCCTCTGCTGCTAAAGTTCCCGTTTCTTTAGAAGAATCAAGTTGGCCAACTAAAGTTGGTATCCCATTAAGAATGGTTTCAATTGGAAGATGTTTACCAATTACCCCGGTGGAGGCAGTATAGACGGCCTCTGCTTTAATACCCAATTGATCTGCCACAGCTTTAGCCATCTTTTCATTATTGATATCACCTAAGGAACCAGTACAAGCATTGGCTACACCACTATTAAGAACCACAGCCTGGATATTCTGGCTACTCTTAGTCAATTCTATATCCCATCTGACAGGAGCGGCCTTTACCACATTAGTTGTAAATGTACCAGCCCCATAGGAAGGCACCGTTGAATACACTAAGGCCATATCTTTTCTTTTCTTTTTAATTCCTACATATGTTCCAGCTGCCTTAAAACCTTTAGCACTTGTAACACCACCGTTAATTGTCTTTATCATAATGCTCTCCTTTCATTTATGGGAATAAGGGGATAAGGTTTAGTCCAGCATTTTCCTCAAGTCCAAACATAATATTCATGTTTTGTACCGCTTGCCCTGCAGCCCCTTTAACAAGATTGTCAATAGCACCTATCATAATTACTTTATTAGTTCTAGGGTCAATCTTGATATTGATATCAAGATAATTACTACCCTCTACCCACCTGGTCTCTGGGAATATCCCCTTAGGAAGTATACGTACAAAATTCTCATTCTTGTAATAGGCTTCATATATATCTCTTACTTCCTCCTCAGTCATAGCTTTATTAAGTGAGGCATATGCAGTGACTAGAATTCCACGATTCATAGGTACTAGGTGAGGTGTAAAATTTATATACATAGGAATTCCAGCTGCCTTAGCTAGCTCCTGTTCAATCTCTGGAATATGTCTATGGGTTCCCACTCCATAAGCCTTCATACTCTCATTAACTTCACAATAGAGGTTATCCACCTTGGCCCCTCTTCCAGCCCCCGAAGTACCTGACTTAGCATCAATAATCACACTATCTTTATCAATGATATTCTCTTTAAGTAAAGGAGCAAGAGTCAGTATACTGCAAGTGGGGTAGCATCCTGGATTAGCAATTAATCTTGCTGTTTTAATCAATTCCCTATTAATCTCAGGGAGCCCATATACTGCTTCATTAACATAAGAGAAAGATCTGTGTTCAATTCCATACCACTCTTTATAGTTGTCAATATCCTTGATCCGAAAATCTGCACTAAGGTCTATTACTTTAGTCCTTGATAGGATATCTTCATTAATTATGGAAGAACAATATCCATTAGGAGTTGCAGTAAATATCACATCCACCTCCTTAGCTAACTCTTCCACACTTCCATCGCTGCAGACATTATCAACTAATTTGAACATATTTCTATAAGCCTCATAATACTTCTTATCCTTATAGCTTTGGGAGCCAAACATTAGTATCTCTGCCTCTTTATGTTGAAGCAATATTCTCACTAGCTCCTGCCCTGCATAGCCTGTAGATCCTATAATTCCAACCTTAATCATTCTCTTTCCACCCTTCAAAAGCTGTTTCTTGTATATCTACCAATAAACGTTTTCATAATTATACATCAGTGCTTATTTTTATGCAACACCTATTTTATAAATATACACACCTTTTTATGAAGTTCATTAAATAAAACCAAATTCATGATTGATTTCTACTCTTTTCACACTTCTAAGGAGCTCTAAATATAGGATAATTCAACTTATATATTTTATTATAAATAACTCTTGCATAATTATATGTTTTGTTGTATATTTAACCACATAAGAAAGAATTATTATAATACAATTTCAAAGAAGGTTGTTGAGAAAGGATGGTTTCTATTATGAAGGAAAAGGTTATACTTGCATATTCCGGTGGTCTTGACACCACTGCGATTATACCTTGGTTGAAGGAAAACTATGATTTTGAGGTTGTCTGTGTATGTATCGATGTAGGTCAAGGTAACGAGCTTGATGGATTAGAGGAAAGAGCCAAGCTATCGGGAGCTACAAAGCTATACATAGAGAATGTAATTGATGAATTCGTTGAAGAGTATGCTGTTCCTTGTATTAAAGCAAATGCTGTATATGAAAATAAATATTTACTGGGAACTTCCATGGCAAGACCTGTCATTGCCAAAAGATTAGTTGAAATAGCAAGACTAGAAGGGGCTACAGCCATATGTCATGGTGCTACTGGTAAAGGAAATGATCAGGTACGTTTTGAGTTAGGTATAAAAGCCCTAGCACCTGATTTAAAGATAATTGCTCCTTGGAGAATATGGGATATCACATCTAGAGAAGAAGAGATTGACTACTGTAAAAGCCATGGTATTGACCTGCCATTCTCAGCAGATAGTAGCTACTCTAGAGATCGTAACCTATGGCATATAAGTCATGAAGGCTTAGAGCTAGAGGATCCCTCTATTTCTCCTAACTATGATCATCTTCTAGTACTATCTGTTACCCCTGAGAATGCTCCTGATGAGGGTGTAGAGCTAAGTATTACCTTTGAAAAGGGAGCTCCTACTGCACTTAATGGTAAATCCATGAAAGCAGCAGACTTAATAAGCGAGCTAAACATTATTGGAGGCAAGCACGGTATCGGTATAGTAGATATTGTAGAAAACCGTGTAGTTGGAATGAAATCTAGGGGAATTTATGAAACTCCAGGTGGAACCATTCTCATGGAGGCTCATATGCAACTGGAGGAGCTAATCCTGGATAGGGAAACTCTTAGTGCAAAGAAGGAAGTTGCTAACAGGTTTGCAGATCTAGTTTATGAAGGCAAATGGTTCACTCCTTTAAGAGAAGCATATCAAGCATTTGTTGAGTCTACTCAGGAGTACGTAACTGGCGAAGTAAAGCTTAAGCTTTACAAGGGAAATATTATAAAGCAAGGGACCATATCTCCTTATTCATTATACAATGAAAGTATTGCTTCCTTTACCACTGGGGACTTGTATGATCATAAGGATGCGGAAGGATTTATCAATCTCTTTGGATTGGCTTCTAAAGTAAGGGCTATGAAAATGAACTCTATTGAGAAGTGATGCTTTGTCACTTTCTATTAAAGGTTACTATAGAAGTAAGGGGAAACATATTCCACTCGCAACACGCATTCCGCAAAGCGCTGCAAGCAGCGCTTGGTTGAAGTACGTAACGGTACATAAGAACACAAAATACGTGTTCTAAGTACCGACGACTTCAAACAGTTGCGTGTTAGAATATGTTTCCCCTTACTTCATTTATATAGTGATAGAAAGTGTCAAAGCATTTTTTATGTTATGAGTTCATTTAACACTGATAGCACTTTAATATTGATTCTGGGTTNTAGAAAGCCCGTGTTTACTTAGGTTGTTACCTTTTGTAAACACGGGCTTGTTTTATTTTTTCTTTAAATCTACATCTTGGGGNNNNAATCTTTCGAAGATGAATANNTCGAAATCNTTNATGGANTTATCTAGTTCCTCTTGGGAACGGATCGTCCAGGCTACAGTTATGGGACGGAATATCTTCTTACATATTTTAAAGGAGAAATCTTCCTTGTATTTGTGATTGTAGGCTATATAATTCGGTTTTGCAAGGAAGTTTAACAAAAGATTCTGTAGTATAAAATGTTGTATCCTACTGCCCTCAATCTCATCCTTCACAAAATCCGTAGATAACTGGCCACGAAGTATATTGGGCTTATATTTTTTATACCAAATTAGTCCCCTTGGGTTAAAGGATTCTATGGAGTAAAATCCCCTATAGTTATGTAGCACTGAATAAACCTTTCTACATAAAGGCTTTGGATCAAAGGGTATTTTTAGCTCTATTATTAAAGGTACCCTTCCATTAACAACAGCTAGAACCTCCGCCAAAGATGGTATCATCTCAGATGAATTAAATAAACGATATCTTCTAAGCTCTCCATATGTCAAATGTGCCACCTTAAGATCCACACCGCAGGCTCTTTGCAGATCATAGTCATGGAATACTACTGGTATCCCATCCTTTGTCAACTGTACATCTAGCTCTATTCCATAGCCTTTCTCTATAGCCTTTAAAAAGGCAGGTATGGAATTCTCAGGGGGACCTTTCTTATTACTATGTACTCCACGATGGGCATATAACCAACCTTCCATCTTCTTAGCTTCTGGATTACGTCCCAGCTTTGGCATAATTAAAATCAGATATAGGGCTCCTAGAGCTCCAATTAGCAAGAGTAAATTGATTAGCATAACACAACCATGCCTTTCTTCACATTAGTGTGAATTGCAAAGCTTTCACATTGCCTATTTATATGTCCTTGTCTTTTTAGTCAACAATATCAAAATTCTCTATAGCATTAGCCTTTTTGATAGGCTTTGAATCTCCGTGCTTTACCATTAGCATGGTACATAAGGATGCAAAGGAGAATATAACTGCATATGGAAACAAAGTAGCGTATGAAATTTTCTCTAATAAGACTCCAGATATAATAGGAGTTAATATCTGAGCTGACATAGAGGTTGTATAATAGATACCAGTATACTTGCCTGTGTCAGATAACTTACATATCTCAAGGACCATAGGAAGAGAGTTAACGCTGATTGCTGCCCATCCTATTCCAGTAAAGGCAAATACTACATTAATCAATGGGGAATATACTATGATTAATGATCCAGCAAAATAGGAAGCAGTCATCAGGATAATTCCTCCTATTATGGTTTTCTTCCTGCCAATTTTACTTGCAATCTGACCTATTGGCAGATAGCTTAGGATGGCCGCTACTGTTGCAACAAGTAGAGCATCTGCAAATCCTCCAACTTCAAGCTTCCAAACCTCTACCACATATCTTGAAAATGCTGTAGTAACTGCATTATATGCTGTGAACCATAGGAATATTGAAGCCAGTATAAAGTAGAGACTTCTACGAACCTCTTTAGGCATTTTATCATTCTTATCTACTTGCTTATCATCCTTCTTATATGTATCGTCAACTTTATCAGCTTCTATTACATCCTCTTCTAGGGCTATAATTTCTGCAGATAACTTCTTCTCATTAATTGTTACTACCAGAACAACTACAGCAAGTACCATCAAGCCAGCAACAGATAGAAATAAAGGCTGGTAATTTGGGGTATCACCTTTAACTAGCAACTTAACCATTATTAATGTATATACTGCTCCTACTGCTCCCATAAGATTAATAACAGCATTGGCCTTACTTCTTAAAGGCTTGGGAGTTAAGTCAGGCATAAGTGCAACAGCTGGAGATCGATATGTTCCCATAGCTATAAGAACAACTCCTAAAAGGGCTATGAAGAGAAATAGATTCTTCCCTTTATCTGCAGCAGGTATAAACATTAGTGATAAAACTGCTATTGCCGTACCGCCAATTATAAAAGGGGTTCTCTTTCCTATAGGTGTGTCAACCTTATCTGACAAGCTTCCAAGAAGCGGAAGTAAAAATAATGCTAGTACATTATCAAGAGCCATAACCACACCTGTTACAGTTTCATCTAACCCAAAAGTATTTTTCAACATCAAGGGAATGATATTGTCGTACATTTGCCAAAATGCAGCGATCGACATAAAAGCTAGACCTACAAAGAAAGTTCTCTTATAGTTTAGTTTCATCCTTACCTCCATCCGTGCATGCCAAACATAACCACTATGGCATTCCATGTTCTACTAAGTTAATATGTTGTTGATTTGTATTATTGATTTGTAAATACATATGCACCAATCCCAACTGCTATGGTTAAATTAAGGGAATCAACCTCAGGGGTTTGTGGGATTATTATACTAGTTCCAACATGAAGATACGAGTCGTCAAGTCCTGTTGCCTCATTGCCAAATATTAATGAGTAAAGCTTAGGCTTAGGGACATCTTTTATAGTTAAAGGCTTTTCACCATTAAGCATGAAGGTAAAAAACTCATGATTGTCATATTCTTTAGCATATTCTTCAAATGACGAATACAGATGGTGATTTACTCTAAATATAGCTCCCATAGAAGCTCTCACTGTCTTTGGATTAAAGATATCTGCTCCAGGTAAAATAATGGCTATATTATATATTCCAAAGCCTGCAGCAGTGCGTAGAATTGTTCCTAGATTCCCCATATTGCTAGGATTAACTAAGACAATATGGGCTTTATCCTTATCTAATATATCTATATATTTTTCAAATACACCTGCAACATAGCAGTTATCTTTATTGCTAATTCTATTAAGTAGCTTATCATTTATCTCAGTAGGAATACCATTAGCTCTACACAGCTTAACAAGGTTATCTTGATCAGTATAGGTTTTAGACATAATCACCTTATTAACTATGTGGGGTCTAGTCTTTATTAATTCATATGTTGGAAATGCACCTAGTGTATATGAATAAGTGGCATCCTTTTTATATGGTTTTATTAATTGACTATCTGCCATTAGGCTTCATCCTCCTAATCATTTTGCTTTCCCATAAATACCAAGGCAAGCATTCCAGGTCCAGTATGAGCTCCGATAACTGGTCCTATCTTGGATATTACAACATCCTTTACTATATCCATATCACGTATCATGGTTTCTAACTTCTTTGCTTGTTCCAAGTTATCACTATGACCTATTATAACCGTCTGATCCTTTATGTCGGTACCTTCATTTATTAGCTTTGATAGTAATAAATCCATCTCCGCCTTAGACCCTCTAATCTTAGTAACCACCGTTAATTTACCATCTTTATCAGTACTAAGCACTGGACGAATCTTAAGAGCTGATCCAACAACAGCCTCAATAGAGGTTACTCGTCCCCCCCTCTTTAAATAAAATAAATCCTTAACAGTAAACCAATGTTTTGAACAGGATTTATTATCCTCTACCCAGTCTCTTAGCTCTTCAATTGAAGCTCCTTTTTCCTTCTGTAGTGCAGCCTGATATACAATCAATCCTTCACCAATAGAAGCACATAAAGAATCAACTGCATAGATCTTTCTTTCTGGATACTTCTCTCTTAGTTCATTGATCACTAATTGAGCCGTATTATATGTTCCACTTAAGCCCGATGAAAATGCAATATATAAAATATCTAAGCCCTGCTCAAGAATCTCAGTAAAATAATCAAAAAACACAGTAGGTGTTATCTGTGATGTATGAGGCTGGGCTCCATTTTTAAGCTTACTATAAAAATCTTCTATGGCAAGTTCTCGTTCATCGGGATAATGAGTATAAACCTCTCCGTCAATATCCATCACCATAGGTATTACCTTTATATCATATTGTTCCACTAATCTATTGGGTAAATCAAGGGTTGCATCACTTACAATAAGGTATTCGCTCATAATTATCTCCTATATCCTTCCACAAAAGTAGTAAATGTTATTACTATAATATATGATAGTAATGAGATTCGCAAGACACAAGACAGATTTAATACATTTATTATATTTAATAAGATAAGCCATTGCCAAATCTTTAATATTCTGATAAACTCTATATAATTTGTTAAAATGTATAATTAATATACTAGATAAAATTTATCAAAATTGAATGTATGAGGGAGTAGTTTGCATACAAAAAGTATGTGGCATAGTCAACATAATGATTCAGATCTCTATCTAATCTGGCATGCCTTAATGAACGAGACTCATGTATGGTGGTATAACCATGCATGAGTTTTCTTAATATCTTCGCCACCTAGATGATGCTGCTACGTAGCATCTCAGAAACCCAGAAGAACAAGGAATGAGCACCTTTGTGCGAATTTCGCAGTTCTGACCTGTGAAGATGTTTTTTCTTCACGCTCCCCTCAAGAAAGGATATTACATGGACTTTATTACTTTAGTTTTACTTTCTTTTGGCTTGGCAGCTGATGCCTTCGCAGTATCTCTTTCAGATGGAATGTGTTCTAAAAAAGTCACCAAGAACAATGCTCTTGCAGTAGCTACATCTTTCGGTTTTTATCAAGCATTAATGCCAGTTTTAGGTTACTTTTTAGGATGCACCTTTGCTGATATTGTAGGCAAATTTCAACACTGGGTAGCTTTATTTCTTCTAAGTGCTATAGGTATTAACATGATATGGGATACTATTAAAGAGACTAAAGATCCTAATTGTACACAAACCAGAAATATTTTTACATTCAAAAATCTAACTTTACAAGGGATTGCAACCAGTATTGATGCCCTAGCTGTTGGAGTAAGCCTTGCAGTAATTCAAGCAAATGTAGTATCTTCTGCTCTGGTTATAGGCATAATAACATTTGCATCTTGTTTTGTTGGTGTTCTAATTGGACATAAATTTGGATCTATTTTAGGGTGTAGAGCAAAATTAGCTGGAGGTATTCTATTAATCCTAATAGGTATTAGAATATTCTTTAAATGTATTTAGAATATTGTTGCTAAATACAATGAATTAATAGATAATAGCAATATATAGTATTCTTAAGATAAGGAGGAGTTCATGAGTTACGAATCCATATTTTCAACCCTTCCAACAATAGAGACAAGCCGTTTAATTCTTCGTCAGATTACAGACAGCCCTTCAGACGGCAGGGAGAGTCTTGAATTTATTAATGATTACAGTGTCTATCGCTACTGGGGTTTATATGATGAGGCCAATGATATGGACGGTAGTCATAAGCCAAAGAAAATATCAAATCTAAATTTTCATTACAAAGACACTATGAAGGAATATAAGGCTGGTCATGAACTGACCTGGCTTATGGTTCTTAAAAGTACCAATAAAGTTATAGGTGAAATCGTATTATACGATTTTATGCTTAAAAAACAAGCAGATATAGGATATAGGATCAACAAGGATTACTGGGGTCAGGGCTTTGCTACTGAAGCTGGGATGGCTATGAAGAAAGTTGCTTTCGAATATATGGATCTTGAACGCTTGCAGATACGATGCTTTGCAGATAACATAGGCTCAGTGGCCGTTGCAAGAAAGCTTGGTTTTAGGGAAGAAGGACTTATACGTAAAGGTGCTATAATTAATGTAATTACTGATTATCATATATTTGGTTTACTAAAAGAGGAATATGACAAGAGCCCGATAGGAGATGAACTTGTAGATATTCAATTCTAGGTACTCACTCTTGGGATATTGTTCAGATATTAAGAAGGGACGTATGATATTATGAAAGCATTATTTATTGGTGGTACAGGAACTATAAGTTCTGCCATAACTGCTTTGGCACCAAAGCATGGCTTTGAGCTCTATCTATTAAATCGTGGGAATCGAAGTAATCTAGTACCAGAGGGTGTCAAGATAATAGAAGCTGACATTAATAATGAGGATGACGTTAGGGATAAGCTAAAGGATTATGAATTTGATATCGTGGCAGACTTCATAGCTTATGATGTAGATGATTTAAAAAGAGACATTCGTTTATTCAAGGGTAAGACTAAGCAATATTTCTTTATAAGCTCTGCATCAGCATATCAAAAACCACTTTCAAGTCCATTTATCACAGAAAGCACTCCCCTTTCAAATCCCTATTGGGAATATTCTAGGGATAAAATTGCAGGAGAAGATTATCTTATGAAGGAATACCGTGATAATGGTTTCCCCATTACTATTGTACGACCAAGCCATACCTACGGAGATTTTTCCGTTCCCCTAGCAGTGAAGGGGAGAAAAGGAAGCTTCAGTGTTATAGATCGTATTCGTAAAGGTAAGAAGGTTATTGTTCCTGGAGATGGGAGTTCCCTATGGACCCTGACTCATAATTCTGACTTTGCCAAGGCTTTTGTTGGTTTAATGGGTAATGTCCATGCTATAGGGGAAACATTTCATATTACAAGTGATGAAAGCCTTACATGGAATCAGATCTACGGTATAATAGGTGATGCCTTGGGAGTTAAGCCCAACCTGGTTCATATTCCTAGTGAAACCTTAGCAAAGGCCCATCCTGATTTTGTTGGAGCATTATTAGGTGACAAGTCCAATACAGTTATATTTGACAATTCTAAGATAAAGAGAATTGTTCCAGACTTTTGTGCTACTGTCCGCTTCGACCAGGGGGTAAGAAAAACCTTAAAATATATCTTAGAACATAAAGAGCTGCAGGTTCCAGATCCTGAGTTTGATGCATGGACAGACAAAATGATTGAAGCATACGAAGCTTATGAGCTTGGAATGCCTATTCTATCATAGGAAGAAAGGTAATGGAAAGATGAAAACACTTTATGTATCCGATTTAGACGGAACTTTATTACTGCCTAATGTTACACTGTCAAAAAGAACTATTAGAATACTTAATGATTTGATCAAAGGGGGGGTCCATTTTTCTGTAGCTACAGCTAGATCAGCTGCCTCTGTAAAACATATATTAAAGGATGTTGATATTAATATCCCAGTTATTTTAATGAACGGAGCCTGTATATATGATCTGGAAACTAGTAGATACCTTCAAGTCCAAGCTTTTCCAGAAGAAAGTAAGAAACTTTTATTAGACATAATAGATGAACATAAACTTAAGGGCTTTGCCTATACTATTAAGGATAACAAGCTTTCTACTTATTATGAAGATATAAGTCTAAAGCCACTCTATGACTATTATCAAGAAAGAGTGGACAAATATAATAAGAAATTTACTAAGATCAATAGCTTTTCCACCCTTATGGACCAGCCCTTAATGTACTTCACTATTATGGATACTAAAAAGAATCTGGAGCCTATCTATAATCTAATAGTGGACATGACTGAGCTTGATCACACCTTTTATAAGGATAATTATACTGCTGATATTTGGTATCTTGAAGTATATAGTACCAAAGCCTCCAAATACAATGCCCTACAATATGTACGTAACTTATATGAGTATGACGAGGTGGTTTGTTTTGGAGATAATCGAAATGATCTTCCCATGTTTAAGGCCAGTGATTTAAAAATTGCAGTTGAAAATGCCTTTCCCGAGCTAAAACAAGAGGCTGATATTATAATAGATAGTAATAAGGAAGATAGCGTTGCCCTATGGTTGAAGAACAATTTAACACATATTTAAGCTACATAGACAGTAGCAAAACTCTACACTAGGTAACATGAAAATCAGAGATTTTCATATNGAAAGTTTATAATTTACGAAGAAAGGAACTGATGCTATTATGAAAAATATTCAAGACAGCTATGTATTATCCAACGGGATTAAAATCCCATGTGTTGGTTTCGGAACTTTCAAACAGCCCAATAATTCTGATACCGTTGATATCATTAAAACTGCCATTGACTGTGGTTACCGACATATTGATACTGCCTTTGGCTATGGCAATGAAGAAGCTGTTGGTAAGGCCATTCGTGAATGTGGGTTACAAAGAGAAGAATTGTTTATTACTAGTAAGCTAAGTAATGATAATCATGGTTATGATAATACCATAAAAGAATTCGAAATGACCATGAACAACCTAGGAACTCCATATCTAGACCTATATTTAATCCACTGGCCAAAGCCTTTAAAATGCCGAGATCACTGGCAAGAAGCTAATGAAGGTACTTGGAAAGCCTTTGAAGAATTTTATAAGGCTGGTAAGATTAAAGCAATTGGTGTTAGTAACTTCTTAGAGGAGCATCTTGATACCCTATTAGAAACTGCAACTGTAGCACCGATGGTTAACCAGATAGAGCTTCATCCTCAATATGTACAAAGAGATATTGTTCAGTACTGTAGGGATCATAGAATTGTTGTTGAGGCTTGGAGTCCACTAATTAAAGGTAACGCCATGAANCATCCAATATTAGTTAAAATTGCTAAGAAGCACAATAAAACACCTGCTCAGATACTACTTGGTTGGAGTTTACAGCATAATTTCTTACCTCTGCCTAAAGCATCATCTAAGGAGAGAATACTTGAAAATGCTGATATCTTTGATTTTAAGTTATCAGAAGATGAAATCGAGGAATTAAAAGCATTGGAGGTTGGGGGAAGAACTGGCTCCCATCCTGATACGGCTACTTTCTAGTTCAAAATCCTTCTACAAAAAGAGACTATGTTAATTTCTAAGGATGCAAATTAACATAGTCTTTATAATATATAACAAGTGAATTGGCTTGCTAATTCACTTGTATAAAAGGTTTTGAGATTTACAGGAACATTACTCCTTTTTTCTCTGCTTCTTCTATTGTCTTGTCAGGCCATACCGAAGCCTGAACTTCTCCTATATGAGCCTTTCTTAGGTAGAACATACAAATTCTTGATTGACCAATTCCACCACCAATAGTATAGGGTAATTCTTTATTAAGTAATGACTTCTGGAATGGAAGCTCTAATCTATCTAAGCAATCAGATATCTCTAACTGCTTAACTAAAGTCTCCTCATCTACACGTATGCCCATGGAGGATAGTTCTAATGGAATGTCTAATAAGGGATAATATACAATAATATCTCCATTCAGACTCCAGTCGTCATAGTCAGGTGCTCTTCCATCATGTCTTTCTCCTGATTTTAAAGCTCCACCTATCTGTTCAATAAATACAGCTCCTGCTTCCTTGGCAATGAGATATTCCCTTTCCTTAGGGGTCTTATCAGGGTAACGATCCTCTAATTCTTGAGAGGTAACAAATGTTATTTTTTCAGGTAGGATTTCGCCAATATAATTATATATCCCTGACATATAATGCTCTGTATTCCTTAAGGCAGTATAAACCTTTTTTACCACCATCTGAAGGGTAGCTAGATTACGTTCCTCTTTATCAATTATCAGCTCCCAGTCCCACTGATCAACAAATATTGAATGAATATTATCTGTATCTTCATCCCTACGAATTGCATTCATATCAGTGTATAGGCCTTCTCCATATGAAAAGCCATACCTTTTTAAAGCCTGTCTCTTCCACTTGGCCAACGAATGGACAATCTCAACCTCAGCATCATTTTGCTCTTTTAGTCCAAAGCTAACTGGTCTCTCAACTCCATTAAGATTATCATTTAAACCTGACTCCGGTTTAACGAATAAGGGTGCAGATACTCTCGTAAGATTTAACTGTCCAGCCAGCTCTCTTTCAAAATAATCCTTAACTAACTTGATAGCTATTTCTGTTTCCTTTGTATCAAGTGCCGGCTTATAGCCGTCGGGGATAACTAAACTCATTATCCTACCTCCATTTCTCATATTGCTATTCTAATCATGTCAAAAAATATATAGCCCATTTTACAATTATATATATACATTGTCAATCATCACTTAAGGTCGGTTTTGAATCCAGATCCTCTGTACATGATCCATCTTCGGTAAACACTTCCTTTACATTATCCTTCATCTTCACTCGAGGAATAAAATGTTTTGCAACTTTTCCTTTACCTCTTCTCTTAATATAAAAATACCCAATTATGGAAAAAGTCAGAGCTCCTACAAAATTAACAATCAAGTCTTTCATAGTATCATATAATCCTATATCTAAGTAACCGCCTAAGCCCAAGCTTTCTCCATTAATGGACATATCATATATTTCATTGATAATGACAGGCTTATTGCGACCTAATGGATCTAATGTTACAGTTGAAATAGAAGTAAGAATCGTATCTTTTTGCATATCGAACATAAATACTGTATCCATAAAAAACTCAAAAAACTCCCATAGAACACCAATCGTCATAGAAAAACAGAAAGCAAACATGGCAACGAAGAATGGGGACAGATGGAAAGATAGTCGCTTAGATCTATTGAAAAGATCAATCAAAGAAAATCCTATGGCAGCTGCCAAAAATCCGTTAATTGTATGAAGCATGTCATCCCAGAAAGGAAAGATGATATAAAACTCCTGAATTTCGCCTAATATCTCAGCAGCAAATATAAACAGAAGAATAACCACTTCCATTGTATCAGGTAAATCCACCTTGAATTTCAATTCAAAAATACTAGGGAGTATGAATAGGACAAGTGTCAGTATGCACAGGAACACATTCTCATAGTTTTTATTAAAAAACTGGGCGATCATAGTTACTATTACAAGAGCCCTTAAAATAAAGTAAATAGCATAAGGTCCTTTTTCAGCCTTCATATGTTTCATCAAATCTCTATATCGGCCTCTAAAACCCTTCCTTCTCATAGGCAATCTCCTTCAACAATATGAGAAATTATAGCATATACAAAACATTAACACAAGTTTCAAGTCACAACTAATTCCCAGTAACCCCTTTGTATTAATGGAATATGATATATTATCCACGAATAAGCAGATTAGTCCGTGATATACAGAGTATTTTATGTGATAGATCTTTTATATCACAATAAAACTCTCGCACTTCTAATCTGCGAACTTATAGTAACATCAAAAAGGAAAGGAAGATTTTCTTTGCCAATTAGAATATTTATTGATCAAGGCCACAATCCCGCAGGTAATGTTAATGCAGGTGCATCTGGAAATGGACTTTATGAGGGAGATATAACTTACCAGGTTGGAATATTATTATCCAATATGCTTAACAATGATAATAGGTTTGAAGCTAGGGTTTCTAGGCCAGATCCAACTACGGTCCTAGGTACAAGCAACTCTACTAGTCTTCAAGCAAGAGTACAGATGGCTAATTCCTGGCCAGCAGATTACTTTATCAGCATTCACTGCAATGCCAATGTTAACCCAGCAATCAATGGTACAGAAATTTATCTATATCAATATGGAACTCAGGCAAACTGGATGGCTGATGCGATTATGACTGGTATCACCCAGATGGTAGGTACCAACAACAATGGAATTCGCCTAAATCCTACCCTTTATGTACTTCGTACAACNCAGATGCCATCCCTCCTCATTGAGCTTGGCTATCTAACAAATTGGGCTGATGCCCAAAAGCTTAGGGATAATCAATGGGGATTTGCATATGGTATCTTTCTAGGAATAATGAGATACTTTGGATTTGCATAAGCCTTGTAGAAAAGTAATATAAACATATTTGACTTAAAGCTATTGCTAATTAAAATATGTTTATATTGCTTTGTTATCCATAGGATATGCTTATTGGCTAAATTTTCTAAGAATTCTTTCTAATTTCCCTTTACTTTTGAATTTTCCTATGTTACAATGATTACAGTATTTATACATCATTTATGATTTCACATATTTTTTTAAGTTATTATGTGCACATAATGACTTAAAAAAATATGTGATTTTTTATTGATTGTTAAAACGAATAATATTATAGGAGGTATCTTTCATGAACAAAGGTACAGTAAAATGGTTTAATTCTCAAAAAGGTTTTGGTTTTATCACTAACGATAACGGTGGAGAAGATGTATTCGTACATTTTTCTGGTATTGCATCTGATGGTTTCAAATCATTAGAAGAAGGCCAACCTGTTACATTTGACTTAGAGCAAGGTCAAAGAGGAATGCAGGCAGTTAACGTTCAGGCTATTTACTAAGAATATGAACTAAAATATTTAAGCTTTCCTTGGATGTAATCCATCCTAGGAAAGCTTTTTTAATAGGTTATTATTTATGATAAGGTTGATTATTTATTATCCTATAAGATCTATATATTTGCTCAAGTAATATCATTCGCATTAATTGATGTGGAAAGGTCATAGGGGAAAAACTAAGCTGATAATTGGCACGTCTTAATACCTCATCAGATAGTCCCAGAGAGCCACCTATAATAAAGGTAATATGGCTTAAACCGGATATACCAAGATTATTAATCTTCTCTGCCAGCTTCACTGAGGTTAACATATCTCCTTCAATCGCAAGAGCGATACAATATGCTTCTCCCTTAATAGCTTTCAGAATACGTTCCCCTTCTTTGTTCTTAATCTGTACTTCCTCAGCTAAACTGGCATTATCTGGCGTTTTCTCATCTTGCAATTCAACAATCTCAAGTTTGCAATATCTACTCAGGCGCTTAACATATTCTGCAACACCTGATGATAAATACTTTTCCTTTAATTTACCCACACAGATCAGTGTTATCTTCATTACATGCAACTTCCTTTATACTATCTTCTCTAAAATACTGATATAGAACACCGTTCTTTACAATTCTAAGCTTCTCGCCCTCAAATCCACGCTTACGCAATTCCTTTTGAAAATTATAAATCATGAAACCATGAAATACTATAAGGATATTTTCCTTAGACCAGTCTATTCGATCTAAAAACTTTGCTATTCTTTCTCTAGTTCCTTTGATTGTTTCCGGCTGGCTTTTTGATTTAAAAAACCAAGCTAGTCTACCACATATATGCCACACTTCAAATGGCAGGCGTAAACGTTCAGTATGTATAAAGGGTGCATTGTCAACTTCTCGCAAGAGTCTGTCAATTTTCAGGTTTCCACTATAGACTTCTTTAGCAGTTGTTATAGCCCTTGGCATATCACTAACATAGCAGATATCCCATTGGACCCCATACATCTCAACCTTTTTCTTGATAACCTTAGAAACCTCATATTTATGGGACCACTCCCTAAACTCCTTGGAGGTCATCATTTTTTTATGAGGACAATTCACTTTAAAATGTCTTAATAAACCAATACGCATGTCAACTAACTCCTATAATTTGTGTAATAAAACCACAGTTGCATTTATTATAGAATTCACTAAAGCTCTACCTAACTAATATTACATAATTCCCTTGCTTTTTACAAGATAAAATTACTACCAAAAGTTTGAAATATATTATCATGTAATATATTTCCATCATAAGTAAAATATAGTATTATGACATATTTATGGACCAATTTGTTTACAAAATGTTTTTATTCTATCCATATTTAGAACACATGTATTCTATATAATAATACATAGAAAGTGATTATTTTTCACTCTTCTCCTCCCTACATTATATATAAATGTAAAATATGCTGGTAACCCCAGCATATTTTTTGTCCTTATAATTGCAATATTATTTTATTCCTTTTTTTCTTTCTTAATGTAATTTTAATATTATCATCACAAAGTAGACACATTTCATCTATATAATTATCAACATAGATAGTGTAAAACACTTTCTACTCCCACCCTATTATACGCTATGGTAGCAACCCCCAGTTGTTTACCTAAAAAGAGCCCATCGATTCGATGGGTTTTTTTTATCTAAAATATGTATCTAAAGACAAACTAATAATAAGTGCCTTATCAATTTTCTTCAATACATCTCGGTCCAAATGACATACTTTCTCTCTTAATCTGGACTTGTCGATGGTTCGAACTTGTTCCATTAATATTACAGAGTCCTTTACAATTCCGTATTTGTCTGCATCTAATTCCACATGAGTAGGAAGCTTAGCTTTATTCATTTTAGATGTAATTGCTGCGCAGATAACTGTAGGACTATGTTTATTACCTGTATCATTCTGAATTATTAAAACCGGCCTTATCCCACCTTGTTCGGAGCCGACTACCGGTCGTAAATCAGCATAAAAGATATCTCCTCTTTTAATTAACAATATACTCACACTCCAATGTAGGTTTTACCCTTATTATTGCCATTTTCATCGTGAGTATTCCACAAAATATTAATGATACACTCTCGGTATCCTCTTACCAACTGTACATATTAATTCATAGGAAAAAGAATGGGACCATTCTGCTAATTCTTCATAGGATATATAAGCCTCTTGATCCTGACCTAGTAAAGTCACTGTATCTCCTTGCTTGACTTCAGGAATATGAGTCACATCAACCATAAATTGATCCATACATATTCTACCTATGATGGGAGCATATTGACCATGAATAATAACCTTACCAACATTTGATAGATTTCTTGAATATCCATCAGCATAACCTACTGGGATTGTAGCAACTTTAGTTTTATTTTTTGTTACGTAGGTTGATCCATAGCTTATTCCCACCCCTGGATCAACATCTTTTACATAGATAACATGGGTTTTTAATTCCATAGCAGGAATAAGTTTCACTTCATCCCTTCGTACAAACTCTGAAGGATAGATACCATAGGTGACTATTCCACAACGAACCATGTTAAACTCAGCCTCTGGATAGTCAAGGATACCTGCGCTGTTGGAAATGTGCTTGATTGGGATATGTACCCCCTTCTGCTCTAGCTTATCAACAAATTCTGTGAATCTCTTTAGCTGCTTATTAGTACTAGATCCATCCCTTTCATCTGCAGTTGCAAAGTGTGAATATATACCCTCAATCTCAATATTATCAAGTTCACTAATTCTCTTTATTTCATCTAAGCTCTCATTATTATCACTAAAACCAATCCTGCTCATACCAGTATCTACTTTAATATGAATTTTTGCAGTTTTCCCTTGTCTTTTAGCTTCCTCACATAATTCCTTAGCCATCTCATATTGAAAAACCGTAAGCATCACATGGTTAGATACCACTAGCTTATATTGCTCTTTGGGAGTGTAGCCAAGAACTAATATAGGTATATTAATACCGGCCTCTCTTAGTTCAACAGCCTCTTCTATTATTGCTACTCCATAAACATCAGCAAGATTATCATGACATATATACTTAGCAATGGGAACAGCCCCATGTCCATAAGCATCTGCCTTAATAATGAGCATTAATTTAGTTTCTTTTCTTAATTTATTTTTTATTTCTAATATATTATGACGAATCCTATCCAAGTTAACATTAGCTTGAACACGATAATATTTATTATCCATATATATCTGTTCCTTTCTTCACCCTAAGCCTACTTGTGTTTTAACTCTTAATCCCTGATGATAATACTTCTACTAAGGCAGTTATAATGTCACTGGCAGTTAAGGAGAATGTTCCCACTCTAGCCGCTGCTTTATCACCAGCCAATCCGTGAATGTAAACACCTAAACAAGTAGCCAAGTAAAGCTCCATTCCTTGAGCCACTAGTCCTCCAATTATTCCTGTTAATACATCACCACTACCACCGGTAGCCATACCATTATTGCCAGAGACATTAATGTATCTTTCATTACAACGGGCGACAATAGTTCTAGCATCCTTAATTGTGTAAATTAAATTATTATTATAGGAGCATTGATTAGCTATGTCAATAATCTGTGAAGAAATTTCATCAATCGGTTTTGAAATCAATCTAGATAATTCTTTAAGATGGGGTGTTAAAATCACTTCATTTCCAATATTATTACTCAGCCATGTAATTCTGTCTTCAACATTATCACTAATAGTATCTAGCTTCTTAGCTATTAAATTAATGGCATCCCCATCAATGATAAGAGGAACCTTAGAATTTTTCAGAGTGAACCATAGAATATCATTAGCAACGTCTGATTGACCAAGGCCAGGTCCAATGACTATAACTGATGCCCAATCCAGTTCCTTACTTATATTAATATCATCATATGCAGCAAATAAAGCTTCCGGTAATAAGGACTGCAAAATTATACGATTATCGGCGTCTGTCAATACCTTAACTAAACCTGCTCCAGTTTTATAAGCAGCCTTAGCAGATAAATAAGCAGCACCGCTCATTCCTTTACATCCCCCTATGACCAAAACCTTGCCAAATGAACCCTTATGACCGTTACTCTTTCGATTTGGCAGATATTCTAGGTCTTGCCTTCCATAATAGAAGGTATTCGGTTTAGACTGTTGTAATGCCTGATCAGGAAAACCAATATCTGCAACAATAACCTTCCCGGCATATTCTGCCCCTGGGTAAAGTAGAAGTCCCTGTTTATTCCATCCAAATGTAATAGTACATTCTGCTTTAATAGCAACATTCTTAATGCTTCCATCATCTGAGCATATCCCCGAAGGCACATCAATAGAAAATACTCTATGATGATTATTATTAATATTTTCAATTATCTCTGCCTGCTCTCCCTCTACAGGACGGGATAAACCAATTCCAAATATTCCATCAATAATTATATTATATTCCATAAGCTTGTTAGAGTTTTCAAAAGGTATACCTATATTCCTAGCAATCTCAAGCTGAAGCCTTGTTTGCTCTGAACAACTCTCCTCCAAGCCAATAAAAAGAATCGCAACCGCATAACCCTGTAAAAACAAGATTCTAGCTGCTGCAATTCCATCTCCACCATTATTACCGCTTCCACAAACCACCAATATGGAATCGGACTTTTTAACATTAGCCTTTACTACTAATGCAACCTCATAAGCGGCCCTTTCCATCAGTACTAGAGAAGGGATCTTGAGTTTATCAATAGAATAATTATCAATACTTCTCATTTTATATGAATCTACTGCATAGTACATAAATGCGCCTCCAAAATAAATTATTAAGGCTTTCTATCTCTTACTCTCTGTGCTCTCCCAGTACAAATGCGTTAGCAAATTTTTTAGTGTTGGATATGGACACATGAATATGGGTTATACCTAGCTTTGCTGCTAGGTCATTAGCTTTACCATATAGATTAACATAAGGCTTCCCATCTTCATTTCTCAAAACCTCAATATCAATCGGCGCAACTTCACCAAACCCAGTTCCAAACATCTTGGAAACAGCTTCTTTAACTGCAAAATTATCTGCTGATTTATTAAGATCTTGATTAATTAAAGCAATCTCACTATCTGTAAAATATTTGTTAAGAAAGCCTTCTTTTTTGCAAGCTTTTATTACCCGTTCCACTTCAATTAAATCCACACCTATACCAATAATCATAAAATCTCCATTACCTTATCTTTATATTCAATCATCCCAAATGTTACTATCAAAGGCCTCCATGATATTATGTCCTAATAAATCATGAAGATAGGAGTATATCTTATCATTAACTGACTCCATGTCCTGCTTCATAAGAATTCTCTCTGTAAGTTCAGCCCTTGTTTTCTCAATCCATTGATTAGCTTCCTTTATTAGTTCTCTTTGCTTTCTAATACGATTGTAACATATCTCCATGCTTTCTGCTAATAACGCTTCATTGGCTTCCCTTATCTCATATGGAATTAACTCCAGCTCTTCTGTTTCTCTGGCTATTTTATCATTAATCTCTAAAATATACTTCTTGTTTCTATCTTGCTTTTTTGCTTTTGCCTGTCCAGCTTTGCTAGAATCAATGTTCATATTCTCAACAATATCATTCATGACTTTACTTTTCAGCTTTTTTAAATCCTTAATCTCATTAATTAATCTGCCTTGCTTCATCATAAGATCATTGACTT
>JGI24709J26583_10000511_pt1 | contig 33136 bp, 30 predicted proteins | sample BioPla2DNA1_FD_26583 | JGI IMG/M metagenome (IMG submission 26583) | reverse complement strand
AAAACGCCCTAAGACAAAACCTTAGGGCGTTTTTTTATTACTCAGCCAATAGCTTTTCAGCACTTGCAAGCTTAACACAGATACAGAACAACTCCATAGCAACCTGCAACTCCTCAACTGGCGGATATGTAGGTGCTATACGGATATTTCTATCATCAGGGTCCTTTCCATATGGGAATGTTGCACCCGCTGGAGTTAGAACAACCCCCGCCTCCTTGCAAAGCTCTACCACACGCTTTGCACAGCCGTTCATTGTATTAAATGAGATGAAGTATCCACCCTCAGGAGCAATCCATTCACCTATTTCAAGCGGCTTAATCTCTTTTTCAAGCATATTTAAAACAGTCTTGAATTTAGGAACCAAAATAGCCTTATGTTTCTCCATATGCTTGCACATACCCTCGAAATCCTTATAGAATCTTACATGTCTTAGCTGATTTATCTTATCATAGCCAATAGTGCTGATTGACATGGATTTCAAAATGCTTGCAATATTAGCCTTACTGCTGCCAAATGCTGCAACCCCCGCACCCGAAAAGGACACCTTTGAGGTTGAACAGAAAATATAAACCATATCCTCAGTTCCAACCTTTTTACATTCGTCCATAATATTCAATAGATTTCTTGGTGTATCAGAAAGATGATGAATGCAGTATGCATTGTCCCAGAAAATTCTAAAATCCTTAGCCTTTGGCTTAAGATTTGCAAAACGCTTTATTGTCTCGTCAGAATAAACTACTCCATCAGGGTTTGAATACTGTGGAACACACCAGATTCCCTTTATTGCCTCATCTTCAGCAACTAGCTTTTCAACCATATCCATATCAGGTCCTGTTGAAAACATAGGTACTGTAATCATTTCAATTCCAAAATGCTCACATATTGCAAAGTGCCTGTCATATCCCGGTGCAGGGCATAAAAATTTAACCTTATCAATCTTACACCAGGCTGGATTGCCAAGAATACCATGAGTCATAGCATTTGAAACCATGTTATACATGATATTTAAGCTGGAGTTGCCATAAACAATAACCTCATCTGTTGCCACACCCAACATATCAGCGAACATTTTTTTAGCCTCAGGGATACCATCAAGCAGACCATAGTTACGACAATCAAAACCATTTTCAGAGTTTACATTGTCACTCTCACCGATAACGCTAAGCATAGGCATACTCAAATCAAGCTGATCAGCCGAAGGCTTACCCCTCGACATATCAAGCTTTAAGCCCCTTGCCTTAAACTCCGCATACTGCTTTTGAGTTTCAGCCTTAAACGCCTGCAAATCACTTTTCTGCATACTGCTCAATCTCATAAAAACCCTCCAATATTCATCTATAAGCATAATATAAACTAATTTCTCATCTCGATGTCTATATAATAATACTATAATTCCATTTCACATGCAAGTATTTTAAAAACTTTTTATAAATTAAAAATTATATTTAATGTTGCTATACCTCATAAAGACTATATAGTTTTCTATACTCACCATTCAACGCCATCAGTTCATCATGTGTTCCCGACTCAACTATTCCTTTTTCCGTAAGAACCAAAATCTTGCTTGCATTTCTTATTGTTGTAAGCCTATGTGCAATAGTGAATGTTGTTCTATTCTTTGAAAGCATTTCAAGCGACTCCTGAACAAGTATTTCACTTTCATTATCAAGGGCAGANGTTGCCTCATCAAGAATAAGTATCGGTGGATTTTTGAGAAACAGCCTTGCGATAGATATTCTTTGTTTTTGACCTCCTGACAGCTTGACTCCACGCTCACCCACATAGGTATCATATCCATTAGGCAGCTCTCTGATAAACTCATCAGCACCCGCAAGCCTCGCAGCCTCAACAACTTCCTCTCTCGTAGCGTCCAGTTTTCCATAGGAGATATTGTCGAAAACAGTTCCGCTGAACAGATACACATCCTGTTGGACAACACCAACATTCTTTCTAAGCGACTTAATAGTAATATCCTTTATATTGATTCCATCAATCCTTATCTCACCTTTTGTAATATCATAAAATCTTGGTATAAGACTACAAAGAGTTGTTTTTCCACCTCCCGATGGACCAACAATAGCAATGCTTTCGCCTTTTTTTACATCAATATTTATATCCGTCAAAACATTGTCCATACCGTCTTTATAAGAAAAGCTAATATCCTTAAATGTAATATCCCCTTTTACATCTTCAAGTTCCATTGCATTTTCTTTGTCATAAATATTAACAGGCACATCCATTATTTCATAAAACCTTTCTATACCTGTAATACCTTTTTGAAACTGTTCAGTATATTCAACGATTTTTCTTACAGATGCTAAAAGAGTGTTGATATACAGCAAGAACGCAATAAAATCAGCTGAATTTATCTTCCCTTTAATAATGAAAATTGCCCCTATCACCAGTACTGCAACATACATAACTCCATCAAAGAACCTTGTTCCAGCCTGAAATCTACCCATATATTTATAGGCTTCTCTTTTTATGTCAAGGAATTTCTGATTTCCCTCATTAAAGCGTTTTGTTTCAATATCCTCATTAGCAAAGGATTTAACAACCCGGATTCCAAGCAAATTATCCTCAAGCCTTGCATTAAGTTCACCAATCTGCACTCGTGATTTCTTGAATGCCTGTTTCATTTTCTTACGGAACAGAATTGCTGATATAAGCATCAGCGGCAGCAAAGTAAATATAATTAGCGTCAATCCCAAATGAATATTGCCTAAAATTACAAATGCTCCGATTATTTTAATTCCAGCAATAAAATATTCCTCAGGGCAGTGGTGGGAAAATTCTGTTACATCAAACAAGTCATTAGTAACCCTTGACATGATATCTCCGACCTTAGCATCATCATAATACGAAAATGATAGCTTTTGCAAATGTCCAAACAAATCCCTTCTCATGTCCGTTTCAATCCTTGCACCCATTACATGCCCTATATACGCCATATAATAGTTTACCACCGTATCCACAAGCCTTAAAAACAGATACATTGCGCCAATCCTTATTATAGTTGACATTACAAGCGTTGAGGTATCCGACAAAACCTGATTTGTTATGTATCTCACTATCAGCGGAAATGCCATCTCACAAACCGTTGATAGTCCGGCACAGAATAAATCTATAATAATTGCTAAAATATAAGGCTTGTAGTAATGTGAAAAACGCATAAACAACTTTAATCCTGATTCTCCAGTTCTGGTTTTCATTTACTCCTCCTTGTATAACCCATCCCACATGAATTTTTCCATATCTACTCTTCCATCTGCTGTAAACTCCACTCCCTCTGCCTCTAAAAGCTCTCTCTGCCTGTCCTTGCCGCCGAATGCGAATGAACCAGATGTTTCACCGAACCTGTTTACCACCCTATGACATGGTATCATTTCAGGGTCTGGGTTAGAATGTAATGCAAACCCCACAACCTGCGACAAACGCCTATTCCCCACATTAGCTGCAATTTGACCATATGTTGCTACCTTACCCTTAGGTATCTTCCTCACTTGCTCATATATTAACTGAAATGTGTTCTTTTCCATACTCTTCTCCCTAGTTCATATAATCGGTACTGTCAATCCTATCAATTTAAATTTTACTAAGACCTTATGCAAGCCAAATTATTAATGGCAATGTAGCTGTTGAAATCAGCGTTGTAACTGCAAATATTTCTGACGCATATTTTGAGTTTTTATCATAATACAGACAAAAAAGCGTGCACATTGTTGCAGTAGGTGCAGACATCGCTGTTATCACCGTCAACTTAACCGTTTCATCAACAGAAATAAGCCCGAATACCGCCAGTAACGCCAATGGTATAATCACTAGTTTCACCACAGTAATCCAGTATATTCTAATATCCCTGAATGCGCTAAAAATATTTGTTTCTGCTATCGTTGCACCAGCAACAAGCATTGCAAGGGGTGTGTTCATCATAGCTACATAGTCAAGAGATTGATATATTATATCAGGCAATGAAATCCTTGCGAGAAAAAGCACCATACCAATTGCTATTGCTATAATCGCAGGTGAAAGCACCGCCTTTTTCAGTGAGTTTAAATTCCTCACACCCGAAATTTGTATAACGCCATGTGTCCAGATTAACAGATTAAATATAGTTAAAAACGCTGTTAAATAGAAAACTCCCTCCGAGCCGAACAACGCATTTACAAGGGGTATACCCATAAAGCCACAATTTGAGTATATCGCTGAAAAACGCTCTATATCCGTTTCACGCCCCTCTTTACGCCTTATAAGTAAATTTGAAATCAATATAGCGATACCAAAGGAGATAATAGAAAGAACCAATGAGGCAACCAAACCTTTAAGCAGTCGTATTTCAAATTCCTTTTGATACGCAAGCAAAATAACAATTGGATTAACGACAGTAAGAACAAGTGATGACATGTTCTTTCTGCCCTCAGTTGTAATTATTTTTGTCCTAAAGCATATCATTCCGACGATGATAAGCAAAAGCATTATAATTTCCTGCTTAAAAATAACTGACATATTTACTCCTTAAAAATTGATAAAAAAGATACTACTGTTGGGAAAATATACACAGCAATAATTACTATGCCGAATAATACTGCTGTAATTGCATTTATAAACTCATACCTTGATAGACCTTCAATCCATACATAGACCTTGTTCCTAAATATTATTCCTAGCATAGCAATTGCTATTCCCGTAAATGTGATACATAAACCCACTACAAATCCCTGTGGGAAGAATTCAAGCCTTATTTCATTTCTTCCCTCATTCAGTTTAAGCGCCATGAAGCAGTCATTAACTTTAATAGCATCTGCTTTCCTTCCGTTTATGGTTATGTTAAAGCCCTTGTTATATGGTATTGAGAGATAGAGGTACTCACCCTCCCTAACATTACATTCAGTATAAAATTTTCGTCCCTCATGAACCATATCAACAGCCCTGACTTTTTGTATGCTTTCATTCAGCTTATCAAGGTCTATTCCAAATACTCCAAATGATTTAGCGTCTATCTTTTTAAGAACAGTAATATCAATAGCCACATTTTCATCAGTAAAGGTACCAAGCTTTAATATGCCGTTATTAAGCTGATTCGGGTAATATCCTTCAAGCATTACTCCATTTACATAAATTGCAACAGAATTATACTGCTCCTCCCAGATATTTGTGCTAAGATTATCAAACAAGTCAAAATACAATTCCTGAGTTCCCTCAACATACAGCCTATAAGATATTTCAGCAATGTTGCTTTTATCATTCTGTATTTCAATATGATGTCTGTTATCCGAATAGGAATAATTAACATTTATTATTCTCGATATTTCATATTCCTTTACTATATCACTGCTGCCCAAAAGCTTTTCTGCATAATCCTTTTGTATTGACACTCTGTCCGTAAATTTAAGCTCAGTCATTTCATCAGTATCAGTATCTGTAATAATCCCAACAGGCAAGTATAGATTATTTTTATAAATATTAAACAAATCATCTGTATAAACAAGGTCTGCATATTCTGATTTAAAGCTTTTTGAACCTACTGTATATTTATTAGCAAGCACTGCATCTGTAATTCTAGTACCGCCATTAGAGCAAACCTCCATCCAATATGATGAATAACCTAGCTTTTTAAGTGCAAAGATATAATCTCCGTCAGTCAATGAGGTATAATGTGCAAGGGTGTCATACCCCAAAGCCCCCATCATATTTGCATGAATATATTTCTTTTCAGTTTTCACACGATAATATCCGTCATCAGAAATCTTTCCATAAAGCTGCATTGTCTGATTGAAAAGCACATCATCATTTGATGCATTGACTATAAAAACGCTTGTATTTACAAATATCTCCGTAAGGCATATTGTAAACAGCAAAGCCAATGTAAATCCTTTTTTTATTAAACCCTTCTTGTAAAATATAATACAAATTGAAAATGCAGCAAAAGCAAATCCAAAAAAGGCTAAATGAAAATAAAACTGAGCATTACTTGTCCAAAGAGTGGATACATATGCTCTCATTTCTTCTTCAATATTCGTATAATTTAAAGCAGTAAAACATATATATGCACAAACAGCAATTACAGATAAGAAATAGAACACTTTCCTATTTTCAAATTTAATAGCTTTACTATCAGCTAGAGAATAACCTATAATTGTAAGTCCAACCAGTGTTATCATATAACCATAACGCAAGGGAAAGCATTGATAGTTCCCGGTATGCCACATTTTATTCACAGGCTCTATAACTACTGGAATCACCAATAAAATAAGCGTAATAATAAGCTGTCTTGTTCTTCTATTCAAAGATTGCTTTAAAAATAAAACTGGTACAATAACAAAAATAATCGAGGTGCAGATTACTACCTCCAGCTTATCAGGGATATACGAGAACATTCCACTTTGATTTATACTATTAACAATATTACGACCTCTGCCTGAATTTAGATACTGTAAAAACGCTGGTAGCCAGAAAACTGCCGTTACAAGCATAGCTACAAAGCTTGATATTGTAAATGTAACAGTTGCTCGTCTTTTTTCTTCCTTAAGACAAATTTTAATATACAAATATACCTCAATAATCAGAAATATTACAACCATATAGGATAAATAGAAATTAACTGCTACAAATGCACTTAACACGATTATATACATCATCGGCTTATTATCCCTCAACGCCCGCTTTAATCCAAGCATAAGCAGTGGGAATAAGTACATCACATCAAACCACACAAGATTCTGATAATACATTAAGCCAAAACCACAAAAGGCATACATAAGACTTAAAATAATATTGAAGCCTGCTTCAAGATTTTTAACTTCTGATTTTAAATATATGCTTGCTGTTAATGCACAAACAGCCATTTTTAACACTACAAGTATATTCATAAAATTCATCATATCCGACTTATCTATGAATGCCACAAGCAACGAAAATGGACTTGAGATAAAAAAAAGGAAGACTCCCCAAAAGTTCATTCCTCCAGCATTAACAGTACTATAAAGTATGCTTGACCTTCCCTCCAACACATCCTTAAACTGCATTAGGATAGGTATCACCTGCTGCTCCATATCACACCATGCAATAGTCTTTGTACCAAATGGATAAATACCCTTGAAGGCATAAAAAATCACCATCAATATTACTACAATGATTGGTGAAAATATAATACTTAATTTATTAATCCTACTTTTCATAATGCCTCCCTTAACAGTCAATCTTTGTTTTAATTATAGCTTATTTCTATAAAAAAATCAAGCAAAATACTAACAGCTTTTTAACAATATGTTTTCACATTATTAAAAAATTAATATGTAATATGATTTTAACATAAATAAATATGGTAATATCAAGAAGTGCATTCTTTATTTTTGTAAAATACGACAATTCATTGTCTAATTTTATATATTATTATGTAAACACTTGATTTTTTATACATAATGTGATAAAATTATTAAAAAGGAGTTGATGAAATGGCTATTATAGATGTAATTAAATTTGATGGCCTTAAATCTCGAGACTGGATAATTTATAAGCATCCTAAGAATAATTTTGTTGCGGGAAGCCAGCTGATAGTCGGCGAAGGCCAGGCTGCTATTTTTGTAAAAGGTGGTCAGGTTTGTGATTTGTTTAATGCTGGTACATATACACTTGATTCCAGAAACCTTCCCATTTTACAAAGCATAACTAACATTCCATTCGGCGGAAAAACTCCTTTTACGGCTGAGATTTTTTTCTTAAATACCGTTTCAAAATTAAATATTCTATGGGGAACAAGCACACCAATTCAAGTAATAGACCCTAAATATTTTATAAAGCTAAGAATTCGTGCTTTTGGACAGTTGGGACTAAAATTATCTGATTATACACTCTTCTTAAGAGAATTAATTGGTGTTGTAAGCCCAAATGAAATTATTAAGTACGAAAAAATCATGGAGTTCTTTAAGGGACTTCTTATTCAGAAAATTAAAACCATAATTGCTGATATAATTATAAATCAGAAAATATCCGCATTGGAGATTACTCCAAAGCTTGAGGAAATTTCAAGCCTTGCAAAAGAAAAAATCACTCCTGAATTTAATAAATTCGGTTTGTCAATCGTCAACTTTTTCATTACATCAATTAATTTCCCCGATGATGACTTTAACCAGATTAATGAAATCCTTAAGGATAAGGCTCAATTTGAAATTATGGGTGATAACAGATATGTTACTAAGCGTTCATTCGATGTCTATGATAAGGCAGCTTCAAACGAAACAGGTATTGCAGGTGCTTTAACTGCTGGTGGCATTGGATTAGGTGTAGGCGCTTCTATGTTGGGTGCAAACATGAATAATCCTATCAATCCTAATGCAATACTTAATGAAACTAAAATACTATGCCCAAACTGTAATGAGGAAAATCCAACCAATGCAAAATTCTGTATTGGTTGTGGGGAAACGCTTGAAAAGCCAAAGAAAAGTTGCCCTTCATGCAATGCTGTAATTACGGGCAATGCTAAATTTTGCCCTGAATGTGGTGCATCATTTTCAGAAAAAACCTGTGATTGCGGGGCAAAGCTCCCAGCAAACGCCAAGTTCTGTATCGAATGCGGAAAGAAGGTGGATTAATTGAGTAATCAGAAATCATCAAGTTCTTTTACAATCGGCTCACTAATAGGACTTATTCTATGCTGCTTTTTCTCAACAATAATAGTCTATGTGCTGGTTGCTATGGATTTTACCGATTATCCTGCGGGTGCCTCAGTTATTACGTTTGTGATATTTAATCTTGTTTCTATAACTGCTGTTGTCACCTTTGGAAAAGCAATTCAAAGGGTTATTACTACAGCATCATATATCCAAATCGTATTTATTACTGCACTTTATACATTGTTTCAATTTATCCATATGTTCATTTTCTATAGCACAGACAATGTCGTTGGATATAATATTTATCATATGTGCGTATTGTTCTTCTATCTGTTAATCATTTCTCCAATTGCTTTAACAGGTGCAAAAAAAGAAAAATAAAATAATAAGTTAAGGTGGTTTAAAAAATGGCAGAGAATTCATGTCCTCAATGCGGTGCTCCTAATCCAATCGATGCCGCAGAATGTAAATATTGTGGTGAAGCCCTCGCAAAAGTGAGTGTTCCCCAACAATCATATAATAATCAACAGGCCCCCAACAATCAGCAGCCTTATAATAATCCACAATTCAACAACAATTTCCCTCCAAATCCCGGCTATCAGGCACCACCTCCTGCCTATGTAAATAATGTATATATGAATAATGGAATTAATCCATCATGGCCAATCAAGAGTAAGATAACTGCTGGAGTTCTTGCTATTCTTTTAGGAACCTTTGGTATTCATAAGTTTTATTTAGGCAAAACTGGTACAGGGATTTTATACCTGCTCCTCTCATGGACAGGAATTACATCTATCCTCGGTGTAATTGAAGGAATAATTTATCTAACATCAAGTGACCATAACTTCTGTGTAAAAAATCAAGTAAGGCTTCAATAAACAGTATACAAAAAGGTGTAGCAAAAGCTACGCCTTTTTTTAAATATAAATAGACAAATCCAGAGGCTTTTCCCTCTGGATTTGATTTGTCCTAATCCACCTTTATATTGATTTCTCCTATACCGTTATTTATTTCAAAGGTTTTTTCAATATTGTTTTTTGATTTCTTCTTATTTTCAACATTAACCTTTCCTACTCCATTTTTTATATTAAAGTCAAAATCAATCTTGCCAGTTGTAATATTTAAATTCGTTTCACCAATACCAGAATCAAGCTGACTATCATCTGTCACTCTACCTTCAAAATTAGTTTCTCCAACACCTGTCTTTAGGTTCAGCTTTCCTATCTCCATATCGTTAAAATTAAATTCTCCAACACCCAATGATATTTTGGAGGAATCGGCACTTACTCCCTTAACATTAAGTACACCTACATCCATACTCAAATTAAACTCATCATAGGTTTCGTCAGGCAAATATATGGTTAGTTCCAAGTCATCAAAAGTCTTATTTACGATACCTCCGAAAAGCTTTTTGTTCTTTAGGGAATAGGTTATATTCAACTCATCATCAGTGTAATCATAATAAAACACATCCTTAACAAGGTTTCCCTCAAGCCTTATGCTATCCCCTCTTTTTATGTTTAGCTCTCCAACCGAAAATTCAATATTAACCTTATTTAGTTCATCAAATTCAATTTCCTCATTAATATCAACAGTGTCCCAGCCAATTACATCTAGCTTTTTAAAGCCACCCATACTTCCACCAGCAGCTATTAAAATTACTCCAGCAACAATCAGACCTATTCCAACAATGGCTCTTACAAGTACTTTCATTATGCTTCACCCCTCTTCACTTTGCCTAAAATCATATTATATAGTGATTTAGAGCCCTTAATAGTAAGCTTTCCAAGCCATATGAAAAAGTTTAAAATTGGAGTAAATACAAGGGTTGTTATACCCATAGAAACCAGGCTAACACCAATTAAAATCAATCCCACTGATGGGGTAACGAACAAATAAATCAGACCTGCTATCAAAAACACAACACCCATAACTCCCAATGTTACAACAGTAATTGCTGCAGAAAATATCAGGAAAAGTATTACTCCCAAAACAGCACCTACAACACTTATCCAGACTGGAGCAGTAACAACAAGTATAGCTATTACTATAATCAAAGCTGTATAGTCCTTTTGCTGTGGCTTTTGCGTATTCCCCTGTGAGTTTGTAGCTTTCGTACCTCCATAGGTTCTACTCCTATGTCCATTTCCTGTTTTTGAGCCCTCAGTATAACTCTGTTTTAAAACAAGACCTCTCTCTTCATTTATAGCACTATCATTCATTATCGTCTCTGCGAGCTTTTGAGGGGGCCCCAGTTCCTTTATAACATCCTGTTCATGCTCAACACCGGCATCCTCAAAAAATTCCTCATAATATAGTAACGCTTCGTCTCTTTCTTCTTTTGAAAGACTCATCAAGCAGTTAGATAGTTCCTCTAGATATTCCCTTCTATCCATTGTTTACCACCCCATTTATCAGTATTTTCTCTATTTTTCTCTTATACTCAAACCAATCTCTCCTGTAATTCTCAAGGAGTTCATTCCCCTTACTCGTTACCCTATAATATCGCCTGTTTCGACCCATATACTCCTTATCATAGGTTTCAAGGCATTCGTCCTTTTGCAACCGCCTTAGAACTGGATACAGTGTTGACTCAGATATGTCTATTGCATCTCTTATATCCTGTGTTATTTTATATCCATATGTTTCCTCACGCTGTACAATCGACAAAACCATTGCATCAAGCAATTTTGAACTTATTGAAAATGACATTATCTCACCAGCCCTTCTATACTATACAGCCACATATACTAAATTTATAAGTATATTATATGTAATATAATATTAGTTGTCAATACAATATTATACTTTTGTATATTTGCACAAAAAACCATCTTAAATTTAATACTGCATACCTGCAATTTTTACATATGGATTAACCCAATGCTAATTTAAGATGGTTTTTCTATTAATATCTAATATCTGATTATATTCACACCATAAGGGAAGGAGTTGTCAGATGTTTTGTTTGCGTCATAGAAATATGTGCATGATTCGGACATATAAACCGTAGTTAGCCCACTACCCGAAAATGCTCGCTTACCTATAGTTGCAACTTGTGGCGGAAAATACACCTCTTTTAAACTCCAACACGATTCAAATACAGCATCGTTTATGCTGGTAATAGTGTTGTTAAGTGTTAACTTTTTAATTTCAGTGCAAGCAGAAAAAGCGTAATCACCAATACTTTCAACACTATCTGGAATTACAACCTCTGTTATGTTGTTGCAATGTTCAAATGCACAAATAGCTATTTGCTTTAGCTTATCGGGCAAAATAAGATTTTTTATATTGTAACAATGACTAAATACCCAACCGCTAATTTTTTCAATATTTTCGCCAAGTATTAATACAGTGTTACCAATTGCAGAATTGCTACCCGCACTATAAAAAGCACTTTCACCGATTTCCTTTACGCTGTTGCCAATTGAAATATACTCAAGGTAATAACAGTTCTGAAAAGCACTAGCTCCGATGGTTTGAACACCATTCCCGATAGTGACTCTTTTTATTTTATTAATAGCGCCAGCTTGAGAGTAAAAGGCATAATTGGAAATAGTCCGAACGCTGTCGGGTATTACCAACTCAAGTATATTTCCTATCCCGGTTATAGGGGAATAGGATTGCCCACTACCAATAATAGTTACAGGACATCCCTCAATAGTGCTAGGCATTGTGATATTTGTTCCACTACCCTTATATCCTAATATCCTAATCTCATCATTATCAATTTCATATATCCAATCATCAGGACTCAGCCCCGCCCTTTCCCACACCTTTTCACCTTTTGCATAAATTCTGTTCACCAGCTTTGAACCAAGCATTATATTTTTAGCATCATTTAACTTCATTTTAATCACCAGCAATCACATAAAGTTTTGTTTCGTCAATCGACGAAAGAGCGTCATATTCAGCCTGCGTTAGGATAATATAGGGATATCCCAAGTCAGCTATTTGTTGATTCACAAAATTATGTATATTAGTTATACCCTCATTCACAGTAAGCTGCAAACTGTTAACAGCCTGTTCAATTAAATCAATATCAGGCAGACCGCTGCCCTTACCACTACTCCTCACCTCAATTGCCGGCATAGAGTACTTTATAACCAAAGTCTCATTTTCAAGCATTTTTATAACTCCACGGATTTCCAACTTTAGAATACCAGCAGTTGCTGTAAAATCCCTGCTAACTGTCCATTTAAGTATTACCTTATCATCATAAATTGATTTTTCCAGAACCTGTTCAATCTGATTACCCTTGCTATTAACCCCCTTGATTATAAAAGTACAGTCCTCAACACTGACATCATCACTATAGTACCTGTCCACCACAAAATCTATATTATCAGCATTATGCTCGCCCTCAATTAGAAGATAATATATCGGCGAAGTATCTATCGTCTTATTTTTAGCTATCAGTTGCATAAAATCACTCCTTATTTTTATTTCCCCTCACTAATAACTTAAAAAAAGAAAAATGTGTACATTCATGTACACATTAAAGTAAAATTCTAACCTTTTTAAACTGTCTGGGGCTACCCCATAACTCCATTATTCTTTTTTTAAAATTTCCATAACTAAACTGCCAGCAACAGCTTAACTCTTACTATATATACAACCACAATAATTCTGCCTATATAAATTATACTGTTTTGAAAGTTCTATCGACCTCTTATAACCATTCCTTTTCTTAAAATCCGATTGCAAATATTCTACCCCATACTTTTCCGAAATCCCCTGCCCTATTGCATTTATAAGCTGAGAATTTTTATGTGGGCTGACTGTAAGCGTTGTTGTGAAATAATCCACCCCAAGCTCCCGTGAAAAAACAGCAGCCTCATTAAGCCTTAACCTGAAGCATTTCTCACATCTTGCCCCACCCTCAGGCTCATCCTCCAAGCCTTTTACAGCCTCAAGAAAATCATTTACATCATATTCCCCCTCAACAACCTTTACGCTGTTTTTAGTTTTCAGCCTTGAAACCAGCTTTTTTTGCTCATTAAGCCTAAGGTTATACTCATCAAAGGGCATGATATTCGGATTATAAAACAGTATAATAATATTGAAATACTCAGACAAATACTCCAAAACATAGCTACTGCAAGGAGCACAACAGCTATGTAAAAGCAATATAGGAACATTATGCTGACTGGATATTTCTTTAAGCTTTTTATCTAAAACAACCTGATAATTTATCTTTTCCATCATAAACAAGGCAGGAGTAAGGCTATTTTATCAAGCCCTACTCCATATCTCCTTTACTTATTTTTTATATACACATTATAGTATTCCATTATTCCATCACCAATTGCTTCTGCAAGAGCATCTGTGTTATCCACAATCCACTGTGCATGCTCCTTAATATCATGAAACTCGACCTCGACAAGGCAAGATGCCATTTCTGTATTTTGTATTTCATAAAGCTCGGTATCATGAACATTAATAAGCCCTCTGTCATCAGTAGGAGTCGCTGCTGCCACTCTGTTATAAACAAAGCTTGCAAGCTGTTTGCTACCTGCTATCCTAGAATTGTAAAAGCACTCAGTGCCCTCACCCAAGCCATCTCCGGCATTGGAATGTATAGAAACATATATACCCACACCTAAATCATTGGCTAAATCAACCTTTTCTACAAGTGAAAGGTCCTCACCAGCCATATATACCTTTAAGCCTTTATCAATAAGATAAGCCCTAACCTTTTCTGCGACACAACGCATTTGTTCTGCCTCAGTGGTATCAACACCAGTGTATTCGTTATCCCATTGATTTGAAGGGCTTAGGTAAACAGCCTTAGAGTTATCCGCTCTTGGAGCTAGATTAATCGCATGCGTTTTAGGTTCATTAGTATCGTTTGCCTCTTCTCCATCTCCGACTTTAGCGCCCTTAATTGCACCCACCAATAGTGAGATAGCAACAATAACTAAAGTAAATGCAACTAAAACCAAAGCAATCCTGTCATACCTTAATCTGAAGGCAACCGATCTTTTCTTGCATCTTATGTGTTTAATTTTATTTTCGTATATAACTTCCTGTTCTTTTAATTTATGTTGCATTTTTCTCTCCTGTTTCTATCACATATGTCTATCTACTATTCATTTATAGGACTCAATTCCACCCAAAACAAATTGTTTCAGCAGCTTCAAATCATCCGAATCAATGATACCATCGACATTAACATCGGCATTTATTTTGCCCTGTTTTGTTATATATTTATCTATTTCCTTCTCGTTAAGAATACCGCACTTAAGAGCAACAATATCAAGACTATCAACATAGCCATCGCAATTAACATCGCCCAAATCGGTACCGTCGCCTTTTCCAATTCCGTTCTTTCTGTTGTAGTTAATACTGGGATTTTTTCCTTCTACTTCAGTGGTTTTCTCCACTTCATCAACTAAATCTCCATAAACAATGCCTCGACCATTTGTTGCAACAAATACTCTTCCATAAACCCTCAAGTCACCGGTTATAGCATAGTTTATTGAGCCATACTGATGTTTATCATCATTAATTCTAATCCAGGATTTACCCATATCATCTGAACGATAAACAGCATTTACACCCTCTATTTCGCAAACAGCATATACTGCAAGATAATCAGCACCGTCCTTAGCCTTACCAAAGCCTACAACATCTGACCTCTTTATGCCATTAATCTTTGTATATGAATCTCCGCCATCAGTTGTATACCACAAGCCAGTATAACTTCCAGGAATCCAAACATGACCTTCCTTGCCAGGTACAGCCTTAATCTTTGCTGTTTCAGGACCATCCTCTATTTTTTCCTTAGCAGTGAATGTAAGTCCACCGTCGGTACTTACATAGAAAGTTCCCTCAGCATATGCATAGAATACATCTGGATTTACTCTATCTGAGCAAACATACGCATTCCTTGGAAGTGAGTCTACAACATTCCAGCCACCATCTACATAGCATACTACTCTATAATTATTAGGAGCCCATACAAAGCTATTACCATCAGCAGAAACAGCAACTACACCACCCTCAGCGATTTCCTCATCATCAACTGGAGGAACTATGTAGCTAATATTAGGAGCAACAGGCGACCATGTTTCCCCGCCATCAGAGGAAGACGCCACAGAAAACTTAATGTCCTCATAGCGTTCCTTTTCGATTACTCCTACTCTTACCATATAATTCGGATTAAGCTCAGCGTAATCCATGCCTGTTGTATTAGTAAATACGGGACCTGTCATCATGCAATCAGGACCAACTGTAACATCCTTATGCACAAATCCACAAATATCACCTACACCACTAATAAGCTCCACACCATCAATTGGTGGACACATCAGGCTTAATACAGCAGTTTCCTCAATACCCATACCTTTTACACGAATATGAATATACTCCCCCTTATCCCAATCTGTAAGGTTATCGCAGCCATAAATTGTTGCACCTGTACCATACAGCATTTCATCTGAATTAAAGGGATTTATCTCAAGATCACCTATCATCCAGCCAATTTTTGGGGTTGGATTTTCAGCGTCACTACCTGTAACCAGACCACCATCTACTGAATTTAGTTCCTTACCCCATGAAAGCCATGGTGCATCGGATATATCCATTGTATATTTTAATCTTCTTGTAGGCCATCCATCCCATTGCCAGATACGATCCCAGGTTTCTCCGCCGTCTGTTGAACGAAAGAGAATATTATCAGGCCACCATGATTGTAATGATGCCGCAACGATAACATCAGGGTTCTGTGCATCTACAGCGATACCGCCAAAACCATAGTACAAATCATATTCAGGCTGACCACTCCAGTCAAAGCCTGATGGAGGAGTTATATCTGTCCACTCACCAGTATTTGTATTATACTTATAGATTGCTCCATCTTCCATTTGGTAAGGGCCACCTCTGTCGCCATATGTTATATAAAGCACACCATTTGAAGCAAGTATACCATGATGAGGAATACCTATATCAAGAGCATCACTATTATGTCTTGTAAAGGTTTTAGCGGTTGGCTGTCCCTCTAAAGGTGCCCATGTTTTCCCCCCATCTGAGCTTTTATAGATAGGGTTGTCCTTATCAGCAACACCCACATAAATATCCTGTGTAGGCTTTCCAAATTCTGATTTCGCTGCATCAAAAGTCACCCATGTAAGCCCTAAATTATCAGAAGAATACTCATATGCTGGGTCCTCAATATAGTTTCCTACATTAGTAAAACTCTCTACTCTGTTCCATGTTCTGCCATAGTCTTCACTTTTCCACAAGCCATTTCCACTTCTTGCAGCAAAATAAATAATATTATTGCAGTTCGGGTCTATTGCAAGTCTTTCACCAACTGAACGACCAGGCATATTTCCACCGAATTTAAATGGCAATTCCACACGCTCCCATGTATCGCCATAGTCCTCTGAACAAAGAATATAGCCATTCATATTAGTCCAGCTATTTGTATATGTACCAGCAGCAACATAAACCCTATTTGGTTCAACTGGGTCTGTTGCAATGCTTTCCCCTCCCAAAAGGTTCCATTCATCAGGAGAAACCCAGTCGGTAAGAGGAATCCATTCCTCAGTCTCCTTATCTCTGCGGTAAACACCACCCATATCTGTACGGCAGTAAACAAGCCCCTCTTCAGTAGGATTAAAAATAATTCCAGGAATAAATCCACCGCCACCGCCTATCTTTACATTCTTCCATGAGTAGCTTTCACTTTGAGTCAAAGCAGTAACCTTTAAATCAGCGTATTGCACTATATTGCTTGCTACTGTTGTAAACGCAATTAACATTGAAAGCGCAACGCCCTTCACAATCTTTTTAAATCTATTTTTGCCCATAAAAAACATCAGCCTTTACTTTTATTTTTTACTCAATTATAAATGAAAAAAAAACAAAAGTAAAGGCTTTACACAAATTTTAATCATATCACATAATTAAAAAAAAGATTTTTATACATTATTAACAAATGCAGATAAAAAGCAGTATTAAGCTATCTTGCTATCCTTTTCTTTATGCCATCATAAATTTCAAGTATCTTAAACCTGACCTTATATCGTTCGGGGTGCTCCATAATCTCATACTCTTCCTTGCTGAAAAAATCCTCACTGTTTTTCGCTGTAATTATGGTTTCAGACTCATCGGCGTCATCAATATCTTTTTTTACCGTTGTAGCAGGTATGCACAAAGGCGGATACATAACGCACCACCAATTTTTACCTTCCGCATCACCAATAGTAATCCTCAACGCATCATAATTTCCAGCAGGCATTGTAAGCCCATCATACTCACGAGCTGTGAAATCCATATTCACGAACTCACACTCAACATTATAGGAAAATCCGTTTTCCCTAATCACTTCATAAGCAATTTCCTTAATTCTGTCCAGTTTTTTCTTAAGACTATTTTCAACCTCATCAATGCTGAATCCCTCACCAAAAAACTCTGAGGAATACTCTAGAATCCTGTCCCTGACCTTCAGCTTCAGCTGCTGGTCCTCATCACTATCAGAATTTGCAAGTATATGAAGTCTAAGTACACCGTTTTGCAAGCTCTCATAGCTTTTTTCAAAGCTTGTAAAATTGGAAACTACAATCGCAATAACCAAGCCTATAAGTAATGCAAAATCTAACTTTCTCATTTTATCACCTCATGAGTGAATATTGACTGATTTTTCAGTTTTATTCACTTTAAGAGAAAGTTTTTATCTATGTATTGCAATATCTAGCTTATTTCAACATTACAAGCCTTATCAAGTATCCCTATAAAGCTCTTGCCAGCGTTAACATTTATTTCAACACCATTTAAGTCTGTAATCCTTATCGGTTCGTCCTCACCGTCCTTATACCATTTAATCTGTTGTGCAGCACCATTAGAGATATAATACCCATCTCCTCCATTTAACTCAACATCAACCAGCGCTCCAACACCTCTTAAAGAAATATTGGTATATAATGCAAAGACATTTGTAAATTCTATCTGATTGCCCGTAGCTGAATCTATATGAGCATTTCCTGAATGATATTTCTTATAGGTCTTATTTGCGCTATCATACTCAAAGGTTGAATAATAAGATGCTGAAAAAGGTAGATTAGCACTCATACATACTACACCCTGAGGTGCAACAGGTTTATCCTCTGGATTAAATTTAAACATAGGTGATGAATTTTTTTCAAGCAAATTGGTTCTATATCCAAAGCTTTCAATTACCTCAGCCAAAGCCTCACCCTTTAAATAGCCAGTATGCTCAGACGAAAAGGTTTTTGCTCTTTCCTCATCTCTAAAAAACAATGTTCCATTTGCTCCACCCGCACCATCAAGGTTGTCTATTTTAAGTCTTTTCAATGTTTCATCTGCAATAGTGGTATCTCTACCCCAGTGACAGTAAATTGCGTCCATGCCATAGGATATTATCGGATAATAGTATCTGCAGCTTCTGATAGAACAGACATCGGGAACATTTGTATAATCAGCATACACAGCCATCAAACGTGTAATTCCGCCCTCAACAGGAATTTCGTAAATCACATCTGCCTGCTCTATGCCATACTGAGGAAGCGAATCCTTAATATTATTCACCATAATCGCAACTGGTCTTTTACCAACTGCATTTTCATTATATCCACTTAATCCTGTAAGCGGATTTTTAAATTCTGAAACATATTTAGTTTCAGCCGTAGTTGCTTCAGTAGTAATATTTGNTCCTGATATAGTTGTTGCCTGAGTTTCCTCTTCAACAGAGCTTTGTTTTATCTGATTGCATGAAACAAATGTCAATAAAATGAAACTCATTATAAATAAGAATATTTTTTTCATAACCTTCTCCATTCATTGCTTTTACCTTAATTTTTAACAGCACAAATCAAGTTTCATATGTTGTCAGTATCCTCTTTGCAACCTCCATTTTAGTCTGTCTGGTATCCATTGCCTGTTTTTCTATATATCTATGTGCCTGCGGTTCGGTCATGTTCAGATACTGCATCAGAACACGCTTTGCCCTGTTGACAAGCCTTATCTCCTCTGATTTTGTCTGCAGCCTACTATTACCTCTTCTGAGTCCTAACATTCGCTGTCTTGTAGCTGTAACAAGCGTTACAGATTGTATAAAATCCGACTTGTTCAGTGGCTTTATTACTACACAAACACCGTAATACCCAACCTTTTCGGTAATATCTTCAGCAATATCAGCTTTACAAACAAGGATAATTCCAGCATTACTTGCCTCAGACGCCATTATTGATAATTCATGTCCGAACTCATCGCCAAGCGGTGTATTCACTACAATCAAATCATAATTATTATCCTTTATAAGCCTCCTTGCACTACTTCCTCTTTCAGTACAAAGAACTGTCTTATAACCGCTTTCTTTAAGTAGTTGAGTTATTATTTTACTTTCCTTTTCCGAGCCGGAAACCAGAAGTACATTATCCATCTGCTATCACAACCATTTCAAAATTTATCAATAAAGCTATTCTGCTTTTTATACATATCTGAAGTATATTTCCTCCTCAAAGGCATCCTTGTCCTCAGCCAGGTTGTATTTTTCCAGAACATCTTCATAATAATTAAAAATAATTTTAAGCAAATCCTCATGTATAGAGCTTCTGACAAACTCACTTTCCTTTGCAAGCCTGTATGCCTCCTCAAGACTTTCAGGCAACTTTTCAAATTTATCATAGGATTGTCCCAAAAGGCTGTTATTCAAGTTCATCTTCTGTTCAATCCCCTCAAATCCAGCCTTAAGCAATAGCTTGAATACAATGTATGGATTGCACGCTGAATCTGCCGAACGAATTTCTATCCTTGCATTATCACAGCTTGCATAAGGTATTCTTATACAGCTTGAGCGCTCGTCATGTGAATAATTGATATATTTAGGGGCAAGACCCATTCCGAATCTTTTATATGAGTTTGTTGTTGAATTAAGAAAACAAGTAATTTCTTTAAGCCTGTTCAGAACTCCGGCTAAAAACCACCTGCCCTCATCATTCATATCCCCATTATCATAACTAAAAATGCTTTTTCCGTCCTTTTCAATAAACATACTTATATGCATTCCACTTCCGTAATTATCATTCAAAGGCTTTGGCATGAATGAGGCATAAAGCCCATTCTGTGCAGCAACTGTTTTCACAACCGATTTAAAATGAACCATATTATCAGCAGCAGTTAAAACCTCACTGCTTCTGAAATCAATCTCATTTTGCCCGCATCCATATTTATGGCGTGAGCTTTGTGGTTTAAATCCCATCTCATCAAACATAAGGCATATCTCACGCCTTACATTCTCACATTTGTCTAGCGGTGCAACATCAAGGTAGCCAGCATAATCATGTGGCTTTTTAGTAGGCTCTCCGTTTTCGTCAGTATCAAATAGATAGAACTCACACTCAGTACTTATTCTACAATTATACCCTAACTCTCTTATCTTTTTTAATTCAAGATACAAGCCCTCTCTAGCATCGCCTTTATAATCAGAACCATCTGGTTTCTTAATATAGCAAAAGAATCTTACAACGCGTCCTGTTTTGGGTCGCCAAGGAAGTACGGAAAGAGTCGAGGCATCGGGAAACAATAGTAAATCAGCATGTTTTCCGTCTAAAACAACTCCGTCAAATGACACACCATTTTCAAACGCCTTAGCAAGACCATTCGGCATAATAGAAATATTTTTTAGATTGCCCAGTATATCTGAAAATGTCAAGCGTATAAATTTGACATCATTTTCTTCAACGAATTTTATTACATCCTTAGGCGAAAAAAACATACCTACTCCTCCAAATTATATTTAAACGACTCAAATTTTCATAATTAAACTAGGGTAGGAAAAACCTACCCTAACATTATACTACATTATATTGTATGTGTAAAGACTTTTATTATGCTTTTACACAGGTGCCACAGTGGCTTTGCCTGCTTTATCACATGTACAAATTCACAACAATTTAGTCAACAGACACTTAATCCTCCTACATTTCAATCCTTGGACATTTCTGACTTTGTAAGTGACCCTACATATTGGGCACGGTATTTTCTCGGTGTAATTCCCATGTACTTCTTAAAAGCTTTAATGAAGTGGCTATGCGTACTGAACGCAAGATAATAACCTATCTCTGTTGCTGAATAATCCGAATAATGCAACATATTTGCAGCTGTTTCGATTTTCTTTTTTACAATATACTCACTTGGAGTAATGCCCATCTGCTCCTTAAATAATCGCCGAAAATGTGTTGGGGTTACCCCAGCATATTTTGCTAATTCCTGAACCTCAATTTTACGGTGTAGATTTTCATAGATATAGTCAATAGCCTTTCTTATTATTTCTGTAGGCTGTTTCCCAGAACCCAGCATACGCATTCTGTCTGCAAAATCAAAAACCATCGATTCATGGAGAGCTGAAACCTGCTGTATAGATGTGCATTTATCCGTTTCCTTTATGTATAAATCACTCAGGCTATATGCCATCTCATACTCCATTCCTCCCCCAATACAGAAACGTGCAATAATTGCAACTGTAATAATCATGTGATACTTGATATTGCGTAAATCATCATCTGACAGCCTGCCATAACCGCTACTTCCCAACGGTGTCATAATATCTCGAAGTTTTTTTATATTACCTTGTTGCACGCATTTGTAAAACTCCATCTCCCTTTCAGGTGATGCATGAGTTTTAGTATTTTCACGCTGGATAAATGTTTCGTGCATAAGCATTTTTTCGATGCTTTTCATAATAATTTTACAACCTTTCTTTTGTAATTTTTTAAAAAATTCAAATCTTTAACAACAAGTTCTTTTTGCAATATAAATGTTCGATTTATGATATAAAACCTATGATATTTCTGACATTATTAATATATTAAGGGGAATCCACTGGAATTTTTCAGAAAAATTTTTTTAAGGGGGATTAAAATGAAAATCAAAAAGCTTGGTGTAATTGGTGCTGCATTTATAATGCTGGCAAGTGCCTTTACTGTTGATGCAGTAGCTGGTAAAACAATTACACAAAACGAAATCGGTAGTATCGGAAACTACGATTATGAGTTCTGGACTGATGTACAGCCCGGAGCAAGCGGCAACAAGGCTGCAATGACATTAAAAGGAGTGGGTGGTGCATTTACTGCCGAATACGATACCACTGGCAACAAAAACACTCTTATGCGTGTAGGAAAGAAATTTGGCGGTGCTACTTCCACTGGTCAGACTCATAGTCAGATAGGCAATATCGTGCTTGAGTACGAGGTTGACTACAATCCTGAAATGCCAGGTGCGTCATATATGTGCGTATATGGCTGGACAAGAGCGGATAATGGTGCACCTCTTGTTGAGTACTACATTGTTGAAAGCTGGGGCGAATGGGTGCCAAGCACAGGCTTTAAAGGCAGTGTTATGATTGGCGGAGAGCAGTATAATATATATGAAAGCGACCGTATAAATCAGCCATCTATAATCGGAAACACAACCTTTAAGCAGTATTGGAGTATTCGCGCAAACAAAAAAGGAAATGGACTTATTAAAAACACTATCCCAGTAAGTGAGCATTTCAAGGCATGGGAATCACTTGGAATGAAATTAGGCTCATTATATGAAGTTACTCTCTGTATCGAAGGCTATAACAGCAGGGGTACTGCAGATATTATTAAAAACGAAATTACAATTGGCGGCGAGTATGTACCTATTGAACCAGAAGAACCTGAAATTCCAGAGGATGGAATCTACTACAGAAACACCTTTGAATCAAGTGTTGAGGGCTGGGCATCAAGGGGAAGCAGCAGTGTAGCAGTTTCTAAAGGCAATGGCTTAAACAACTCAAGCGGCCTTGCAGTTACAGGACGAACTGATACATGGAATGGAACAGGAAAAACTCTCTCAACTGCAACCTTTGTTCCAGGAAACAAATACAGCCTTAGCACATGGGCTATGCATAAAGGAACTGCAACAGAGGAGTTTAAGCTAACTCTTCAATGTGATGTTGGAGGAACAACAGAATATATCACTGTTGCTGAGGCTACTGCAGCTCCTGGAGAATGGGTTCTCCTTGAAAATAAAAACTTCACAATCCCAGCAGGTGCAAGTAACCTTCTTCTATATGTAGAGGCTCCTGACAACGCTACCCTTTCATTCTTTATAGATGAGGCATTTGCAGCAGTTGCAGGAACTCCTAACCCAGCATCAAAAGATGTTCCAAATCCACCTCCAGAATCCTTAAAGGGTGATGTAAATGGCGATAAAAAAGTTGATATGACCGATGTAAAGATGTTAAAAAGCTATCTTCTTGGAGCAACAAAAAAATTAACAGATGTTGATGCGGCAGACCTTGACGGTAATAAGAAAATTACTGTTGCTGACCTTGCACTACTAAAAAATCAGATTATTAAGCCAGAAGTTATTCCACCAGTTACTGAGCCTCCAGTCACAGAACCTCCAGTTACAGAGCCACCTGTAACTGAACAACATACAATGTATGTGGACTTTAAACAGGGTGTTACAAACTCATATTTCGAGAAGGCTGACGGCTGGTCAAACGGCTCCTGCTTTGATTGCGTATGGCGTGCTGACAATGTATTCTGGGCTGATAATGCACTTAATCTTAAAATCGATAAGGATTCCTCACCAGAATACAGATATTCGGGTGCTGAATACAGGTCAAAGGACTATTATCACTATGGTTATTACGAAACATCTATGAAGGCTATTAAAAATGATGGAGTAGTAAGCTCCTTCTTTACCTATACAGGACCATATGATGGTGATCCTTGGGACGAAATTGACATTGAGATTCTTGGTAAGGATACAACAAAGGTACAGTTCAACTATTATACAAACGGTGTGGGAAATCACGAATTTATGTATGATTTAGGCTTTGATGCCTCAGAAGACTTCCACACCTATGGATTTGAATGGCTACCAAACAAAATTACATGGTATGTTGATGGAAAGCCTGTTTATACCGCTTATAATGACATTCCAAAAACTCCAGGAAAAATAATGATGAACACATGGCCTGGAATCGGTGTTGATGAGTGGTTAAAGCCTTATAACGGCAAAACTCCATTAGTTGCACAATACAAATACATTTCTTTTGATGAAGCTAAATAGGATTTTAATTTCAAGGAATACCGTACGGTATTCCTTGTTTTTTTATTTCAGCTAAGCTAATCCAAAGTAGAAAAGAACTCCCCGTTAATATCAATAATGCTGTCTATCGGGATTTTAACCCCATCAGTAAAAATCACAACCCTATCATATTCATCAACTCTCCTGACATTACCCATTTTGCTTATATATGCTCCACCCAATTTATTTTCATCTGGTGCAAAATAGGTAAACTCTACCTCAGGAGTCTCTAAAATATTCTCAATAATCATCTGCATTTTAGCAGATAAGGCAGTCATTTTATCCTCACTAATCTCTATAAAATCGTCCGTCAGTCGCGCAGTTTCTTTTATCGCACTATCATGTCCTGTTAATGCCGCAAAGGGTGCAAACTGTGCCGCACGGTCACGATTTGACATATGAGGTCGTGTTGAAGACTTATGATGTGGAAGATTTATAATATCATTATAGTTTTCCATACTACCTACCTCCATTTATCATGCCCTATGTCCGCCAATCTGGTCATTACGCTCCTTCGTTGTTGCGCCCTCTATAAGATTCATACCCTTGAGAATAGCATTTTTCCCGTATTTTTTCTTAATCCCCAAAATAGCTCTCTGCATTTGCTTTTCACGCTCAAGCTTTTTCTGCAAAGAGGAATAGTCAGTGAAAAGGTCAAGCTGAACAAAGGGGTTTTTCTCCATTGCTTTTTTTTCATCCAATAGATGATTTGCAGTAACTGTTACTCTCCGAATAAGAAGATTTTTGTCAACAATACGGTCATACAACTCTGAAACAGCTTCAATTATGAGCTTTGTAGAGGAGGTATGCCTTCCTAGATTAGTCGTACCATGTGCATGCTTAGGAACCTTTCTTCCATACATATCTGTTGTGACAGGTCCACTATATAATCTGCTGGTTTCAGGATTTATTAAATTTTCAACATCATATCCAACAGTCAATACAATCTGGTCTGTAACAAGCTGCTTTTCGACTAAATCAAGAACAAGTAAATCCGTCATCTCACGAACAATCAACTTTGCTTTTTCAAAATCATACGGAGATTGCAGAACCTGTCCTGAACACAGGCTGTTATTTTCAGGCTTATAGGATTTTATATCCTGCATAGTGCATGGCTCCCATCCCCATGCGTGGTCAATCAAAAGCTCTGCATTAACTCCAAACAGCTTATAAAGCATGTCCTCTCCGTACTTTGATAGTGACATTCTTGCAATATCACCCATTGTATACATTCCATGTGCCTCTAATTTTTTTGCATATCCCCTGCCGACACGCCAAAAGGAAGTTAATGGGCGATGCGACCAAAGCTGTCTGCGATAGCTCATTTCATCAAGCTCTGCAATACGAACACCGTCTTTATCAGCAGGCATTTTTTTTGCTACAATATCCATTGCAACTTTAGCTAAATAAAGGTTTGTGCCAATACCAGCGGTAGCAGTTATTCCCGTTGTTTTTAAAACATCACGAATAATTGTTATTGCTAATTCGTGAGCTGTCATTTTATATGTTGCAAGATAATCAGTTACATCCATAAACACCTCATCAATGGAGTAAACATGAATATCCTCAGGAGCAATATATTTAAGATATACATTGTAAATTCTGGTACTGTATTCTATATAATACGCCATCCTTGGGGGAGCAATAATATAATCCACTGCAAGGCTCGGCGACGAATTCAACTCATTGATATCAACTGATGAGCCTGTAAACTTTCCATATGGAACCTTTGCTTTACGCAGTGCATTAACCTCCCCAACCCTTTGCACAACCTCAAATAATCGTGGTCTGCCAGGAATACCATAGCTTTTTAGAGATGGCGAAACAGCAAGACAAATTGTTTTTTCCGTTCTGTTTGAATCAGCCACCACAAGATTGGTAGTCATCGGGTCAAGTCCTCTTTCCCTGCACTCAACAGAGGCATAGAAAGACTTTAAATCGATAGCTATATAGGTTCGGTTCATTATCTATACCTCCTTAATAAATAATCGCCCTTGTTGCAGTATAAAACAAACATAAGCAGTAATTTTTAATTTATAATAATTATAGCATTACCTCCTTAAAAACTCAACATACTTAAAGCAGCACTTACTAAAATACAATTTTGTTATATGCAAGTATATATTTCTTATGTATTCAAGAATAGCCTCCTACCCTCTGTCAAATTCAAGTAGGTTATTGTTTTACTCTTACTACCTTTTTAAGGTTTCTATGACCCTGATTATCTATTATTTACAAAATCATAAAAATATTCTGTTAACTCTGGTTGAATTCCTTTTATTATAATGCTATAATTAGAAAAACCTTACAGGGGGTGTTATAATGGTTACAAAATCAGATGTCTTTAATCTCCTCAAAAGCTGTAACATAAAACACAATGACATTGTAACAATACACTGCTCACTGAAATCAATTGGCGACATTGAAAATGGTGCTGACGGCTTGATAGATGCGTTTTGTGAATATCTCTCAGACGGCTTATTTATCGTGCCAACTCATACTTGGGATAATGTTTCAAAGGATAACCCGTTTTATAATGTCAAAACAACAATCCCTTGTATTGGCGTATTAGCTAAGGTTGCCGCATTCCGCAGTGATGCAAAAAGGTCACTCCACCCTACACATTCGGTAGCTGTTTTCGGCAAAGGGGCTGCTGAATTTATAAAGGGTGAGGAAAAAAGCGCTACACCTGCACCAGTGGGAGGTTGTTTAAATAGACTTTATGAGGAAAACGGTAAAATTTTTCTTGTAGGTGTAGGACATGAACGGAACACATATCTCCACGCCGTTGATGAACGGTTAAATATATCAAACAGGCTCAACCCTGATACATTTGTAATTACTATTAAAGACGAAAATGGCAATCTGCTGCAATCGCCTCCATTCCATACACATTATTCAAAGGGCTTGCCTTGCTGCTGCTCTGAATTCTATCCTAACTATAAGGAGGCATTCGATTATTTCCAAGCAGTTACATATTCCAAGCTTGGAAATGCAACAGTAACCTGCTGCTACGCGCGAAAAATTACCGATGTCGTAAAGCTGCTTTGGGAACGCACTGACCATGACCTTTGTGCCAGCAATGAAAAAATACCAACAGAGTATTATATGGATTGAGGGCAATAATCCTACATGAACAGTCTGACAGAAGAAATATAATTTCCTGCTTAGAAATATATTATATTAAATTATATTTTAAAAATTGGAGGGATAGCTATGCCAGATAAAAAGGCATTGGTTGTAATTGATTTACAAAACGATTACTTATGGGATAAAAGAAATGTTTACATATGATACAGAAAACCTTATTAATTCGGTAAACAATGCAATTACACACCACAAGGAAAATGGATATGACATTATCTATATTGCACAGGTGTTCCCTAACATCGCTACAAACAGATGGATAATCGGCTTTTCAATCAAGGGAACAGAGGGTGCAAAATTATACGATAAGCTCAATATTGTCTCTGATTTATACTTTGAAAAATTAAAATCCTCTGCTTATTCGTCAAAGGCATTTCGTGAATACATGGGCAAACAGAATTATTCAAAGCTTGTTATATGCGGTCTGGACGAATGTGGCTGCGTAAGAGCCACGGCTAAAGATGCGGCAAAAACAGGCGCAAAGGTATCGATAATCAAAGATTGCACAGCAACCCGTTTCCCAGAATCAAAAATAATAAAAGTCAGAAAAGCACTTGATAAACTGGGGGTCAGATATATTTAAACAATCATATGTCCTCTCGATAATTTTAGAAATTCAGCTATGTTAACATTTAACAGACTGTTCCCAAAATGCAGCTTAACCTACTCTTTGGTAGAAAATAATGTAATTAATCAAATATTGACACTTTATTTCAAAGCAAAACCTCCCTGTTCCCTTTAGAACAGAGAGGTCGCTTATTTATTAACCTTACCTCTTGACAGAAGTCTTACAATCCTTTTAAATCTTCAAAAAAGCAAAATATTATTAACTGACTATTTCCGACCACTATTCTACAAATGGTTCCACGATATATTCATAAAAGCTCCCTACAAAAACTATAATTTTAGTGATATAATTTAAGTGCAGAATATTCTTTTATAAACTGTAAAATTGTAAATTACATTGATTTGTAGAAATTAACAAACTTCTCCATAGAGGCGGTAAGGGGCATATTATTTGAATAAGCATATCCAACCTCTCTCTTTTTTATTGGAGTAATAAGTGGAATTTCAGTTATTCTGCCCTCCTTTAAATCATCAATCACAAATTCCTTTATGACACAGGCAACACCCAGACCAATTTTTGCAAATTCAATAAGTAAATCCATATTACTGACCTCAAGTACATGGGTTATCTCAATATTATTTTCTTTAAGGTATCTATTTACATACTGACGGGTGATATTTTCTTCATCAAGAAGCATCAGATTTGCACTTTTGAACAAATCCAGCTCTAATTCTTTAGTTGACAGGTTTTCTTTACCCTCACGCAGATGAAGATTTTTAAGGTATGTATCAGTTGCCACAAAAATATATTCGATTTCACCAAGACTAAAAAATTCGAAATTATGAACTCCCTCAGGTTTAACGATTAAACCGATATCAATTTTATTGTCGTCAAGCAACTTTGAAGTATGTGACGATGAACGGCACTCAATTATTATCTTAATGTGCGGATATTGGGTTACAAACTCTTTTAAATGGGGTAAAAGCATATATTTAGCTAAAGTTGTGCTTGTACCGATTTTTATTTGTCCGATACCCAGCTCATTTATTTTTTTAATGCGCTCCTCACCAAGATGAATTGCATCAAAGGCTGTTTTAAGATATTCAAAAAGAATTTTACCCTCATTCGTCATTGTAACCCCTCTATGATTTCTTATAAACAGCTTAGTGTTAATATTTTCCTCAAGCTTGGATATAGCCTTGCTAATTGCAGGCTGACTGATATACAATTCTTCAGCAGCATGACTGATATTCCCGAATTTTGCAACTGTATAGAATATTTTATACTGATTAAGATTTTGCTCTGAAATCATAATACACCTCAGTTATTTGTTATTAAAAAAAGTTATATCAACTATTCATAATATGTATTTCAATTATATCAAATAATATGTTATAATGCAAACATAATAAAAGTAAAAAATAAAATTTTATATATAAAGGAGTTTTGACAATGGGTATGACTATGACACAGAAAATCCTTGCAACACATGCAGGACTTGACGAGGTTAAAGCCGGACAGTTAATCAAGTGCAAGCTGGATCTGGTTTTAGGAAACGATGTTACAACACCTGTTGCAATAAAGGAATTTAATAAAGCAGGCTTTGATAAGGTTTTCGACGGCGAGAAAATTGCAATGGTAATGGACCATTTTACACCTAATAAAGATATTAAGGCTGCTGAGCAATGTAAGCTATGCAGGGATTTTGCTGGCAGCTATGAGGTTAAAAATTACTTTGATGTCGGAGATATGGGCATTGAGCATGTTATCTTGCCAGAAAAGGGACTAGTTGCAAGTGGTGAGCTTGTGATCGGTGCCGATAGCCATACATGTACCTATGGTGCATTGGGCGCATTTTCAACAGGAGTAGGTTCAACTGATATGGCTGCAGGAATGGCAACAGGAACAGCATGGTTTAAGGTTCCTTCAGCTATTAAGTTTAATTTGACAGGTAAGCTTAACGAATGGGTAAGCGGCAAGGATGTTATCCTTCATATTATCGGTATGATTGGTGTTGACGGTGCATTATATAAATCTATGGAGTTTGATGGGGACGGCTTGATTAACTTGTCAATGGACGATAGATTTTCAATGGCTAATATGGCAATTGAAGCTGGTGCAAAGAACGGAATATTTGCAGTTGACGAACGAACAATTGAGTATATGGCTGATAAGGTTAACCGTGATTACAACATTTATAAAGCTGATGAGGACGCGGAGTATGAAAAGATTTATGATATAGATTTAAGTACAATTAAGTCAACGATTGCATTTCCACATTTGCCTGAAAACACAAGAACTATTGATGAGGTTGGCGATATAAAAATTGATCAGGTTGTAATTGGCTCATGCACAAATGGCAGAATGGAGGATTTAAGAGTTGCAGCTAAAATTCTAGAAGGCAAAAAGGTTGCCAAAAATGTTCGTTGTATCGTTATTCCTGGCTCACAAAGAATTTATATGCAGGCAATTGAAGAAGGTCTTGTAAAAATCTTTGTGGATGCGGGCTGTGCTGTTTCAACTCCAACCTGCGGACCATGTCTTGGAGGGCATATGGGTATTCTTGCAGCTGGAGAAAGGGCTGTTGCTACTACAAACAGAAACTTTGTGGGAAGAATGGGACATCCTGAAAGCGAAGTTTACCTTGCAAGTCCAGCAATTGCTGCTGCGTCAGCTGCTACAGGAAAAATTTCAGATGTTACAGATGTACTATAATCAGGGAGGAAAAGAGATATGCAGGTAAGAGGTAAAGTACACAAATATGGGGATAATGTGGATACAGATGTTATTATTCCAGCAAGATATCTTAACACAACGGACCATAAGGAATTAGCTTCACATTGTATGGAGGATATTGATAAGGACTTTGTGAATAAGGTTAAGCCTGGAGATATAATGGTTGCCAATGAGAACTTTGGCTGCGGCTCTTCAAGAGAGCATGCCCCGATTGCAATTAAAGCAAGTGGTATTTCATGCGTTATTGCGTCAACCTTTGCAAGAATTTTTTACAGAAATGCTATCAATACTGCACTACCTATTCTGGAATGTCCTGAGGCAGCTCAAAAAATTGATGCAGGCGATGAGGTTGAGATTAACTTTGATACAGGAATTATTAAAAATATAACTAAAGGTGAAGAATATCAGGCAGAGCCATTCCCAGAGTTTATAAAAGAAATAATTGATGCGGGTGGATTATTGAAATCTTTAAAGAAATAGTAGAAAGCAGGTGTAATATGAACAAAAAGATTGCAGTTATCAGAGGCGATGGAATCGGTCCGGAGATTGTTTCAAAGGCAATAAAGGTGCTTGATAAGGTTGGTGAAAAACTTGGACATACTTTTGAATACACCGATGTGTTGATGGGCGGTTGTGCAATTGATGAAACAGGTGTGCCTTTACCACAGGAAACAATTGATATATGCCTTGAGTCCGACAGCGTATTGCTTGGTGCGGTGGGTGGTGAAAAGTGGGACACCCTTCCGGGGCATCTCAGGCCTGAGGCTGGCTTGCTTAAAATAAGAGGCTCACTAGGCTTGTTTGCAAATATTAGACCTGCAAAGCTGTTTGAACCACTTGCTGAGGCTTGTCCGCTGAAAAAAGAGATAACACAGAACGGGCTTGATTTAGTTATTGTAAGAGAACTTATTGGCGGAGCATATTTTGGCAAACGCTGGACAGAGGTTGATGAAAATGGTGTAAAGACTGCTACCGATAGCATGACTTATAGTGATTTTGAGGTAGAAAGAATTGTAAGAGTTGCCTTTGAAATGGCTAAAAAAAGAAGGGGCAAACTGCACTCCGTTGATAAGGCGAATGTGCTTGACTCCTCAAGGTTATGGAGAGAGGTTGCTCATAAGGTTAGGGAGGAATACCCTGAGGTTGAATATCATGATATGCTTGTTGACAATTGTGCAATGCAGCTTGTAAGAAACCCTGCACAGTTTGATGTCCTTGTTACTGAAAACCTCTTCGGAGATATCTTGTCAGATGAGGCAAGCATGATAACTGGTTCATTGGGCATGATTCCTAGCGCTAGTCTAGGTGAGGGCACAAGAGGATTGTATGAGCCGATACATGGTTCTGCTCCCGATATCGCAGGACAGGATAAGGCTAATCCTATTGCTACAATTTTATCAGTTGCAATGATGTTAAGATACTCCTTTGACATGTCTAGTGGTGCTGATATGATTGAAAATGCAGTTAATGCTGTATTAGCAGAAGGATACAGAACAGGTGATATTATGAGTGAAGGAATGAAAATGGTTAGCTGTTCTGAAATGGGCGATTTAATCTGCAAGAGCCTATAAGAGTTAGTTGTAACTTTTTCCATTTGTTATAACCCTTTTGAAAGTATATAGATAAATAAGCAAAATTGAACCCATATAAATATCCCATTGTATTCTCTTTTACTTATAGTGTTAGTTATATTGCCAACATTATTTGTAGATGAGGTACTTTGGGATATTTTTTTAGTTATCAATATATGTTTACATAAATGTCGATTCATTAAATATAAGAAAGTTTATAATACATCAAAAATAAAGTTCACCCTGAAAGAAGCGTTCACTTAGGGATTGAAGAAAAACTTAACTGAACAGCTTCAAGCGGAGCAAAAGTAAAAGACCAGTCACATTTAAACTTAATGTCTTGATGTGGCTGGTCTCTTTATTATTTTGTATTATTTCCCACTGAAAGTATAAATTCAGCCATAGTCATT